>Ga0335394_10000614_pt1 | contig 38395 bp, 32 predicted proteins | sample MAT03_FD_205741 | JGI IMG/M metagenome (GOLD analysis project Ga0335394, IMG submission 205741) | Freshwater microbial communities from Lake Fryxell liftoff mats and glacier meltwater in Antarctica - MAT-03 (spades assembly) (version 2) ...
GAACTTTAAGTTTGTGGGCTGTACTTTTCCAGACACGGAGTGGTGAGTAGTTGTTATCCATGTATGTATTGTATAGCATAGCGCTATATAATGCAAGAGCGCCTTATATCCCCATACCTAAAGGTAGGGGCTTTACGGCGTTTTTTGGTAAAGGATGCAATACGCCTGCTTGTGCCACGCCTTCGATGGTCTCAACCGATTTTCCGTTGGCGGTCATGGCAAAGACGGTACAACTTTTTACAGCTTTGCCCTCCAGCAGGACGGTACATGCGCCGCAGCTTGTGGTGTCACAGCCGATGTGTGTGCCTGTTAAGCTCAAATCTTCACGGATGAAATGGACGAGCAGCAGCCGCGACTCAATTTCGCGGGTGTAGGACTGGCCGTTGACGGTGATGGTGACTTGATGTTTGCTCATGTTTGGTCTGCTCCTAAAGCCGTTCCATAGCGGCGCGAATAGTACGTTTGGTCATGACGCGGGTGATATCGCGCTTGTAGTCCACGCTGCCGCGTAAATCTTGCGAGGGGTCACATTCCGCACCAGCGGCTTGTCCCGCCGCTTCGATCACGTCATCCGTTAAGGCGTTGCCGATGAGGGCTTTTTCCGCATTCATCGCCCGCATGGGAACGGCGCTCACATTCGTCAGGCCGATTCGGGCAGCCGTACACACGCCACCACTCACGGTTAGACTGACGGCGGCGGCAGAAATAGCATAATCACCGACTTTGCGCTCCATCTTGAGATAAGCGCCGCCATTATTGGCAGCCGGAGTCGGGATGCGGATTTCGGTCAAAATCTCGTTGTGCTTTAACGAATTTTCAAATAAGCCTGTAAAAAAGCTGTCAATCGGGATAACGCGCACGCCATTTGGCCCTGCGGCGACGATCTGTGCGTCATAAGCCAGCATCACCGCCGGATGATCGTTGGCTGGGTCAGAATGGGCAAGGTTGCCGCCGAGGGTTGCCATATTGCGAACAATCGGGTCGGCGATCACTTTTGCCGCATCTGCTAAAATGTGATAACCATTCTGCACGACATCCGAGACTTCCAGGTCAGATTCGCGGGTCATCGCGCCGATTGCCAAATATCCGTTTTCCTGGCGGATGTAGCTCAATTCTGTCAGGCTGTTAATGTCGATGAGGATACCCGGCACCGCGAGGCGGAAGCGCATGGCGGGGATGAGGCTTTGACCCCCCGCCAGAATCTTTCCATCATCGCCATGTTCGGTCAACAGCGTGAGGGCTTCCTGTAAGGTCACCGGGGCAAAATATTCAAACTCTCCTGGTATCATTAAAATTTTTCTCCTTTTTTCTTTAACCCATAGAACTTACTTCAAGACTTTTAAGGGACACAGTTCTCAGTTTTTAGTATTTAGTTGTAAGAAAAGAGCAAAACTTCGTCTCCCTTATCTGAACTAACGACTAATCACTGTGAACTGAGTAACTTCCAAACCATTAATTTATGATTACCTGAGAATGAGCAGGATAATCACCAAGATGACAAAAACTGCGCCACCCAATACCCACGGTTGATACTGCTCTGGGATAAAGTCACTAACGACATCTCTGGCGACGTTGAGCGCGAGCGACATTTGTGACGGTGGTTTGTAGGTGCTGACGGGTGGGGGAGCGGAAGCTGTAGAGACAGCCGCTGTAGATACAGCAGCGGCAGCCACACCGGGGACAGCGGACGCGGCACTTTGGGCGGCTTCAACCGGAGTTGATACGGCTGGGGTAGCTACAACAGCCTGCTGCGCCACTTGAATTTTGAGATATTCGTTGAGCGCTTCTAAACTTTGACGAATAATGGAACGCGCCGCGCTTTCCACCAAACGCTGCCCGACGCTGGCGATGCGTCCGCCGATTTGCGCCTTACCGGAATAGACCATAAAAGTCTGCTGATCCCGCGCTTCCAGCTTCATATTGCCTGTGGCCTTGACGAAACCGGGTGCGCCTTTGCCATCCACAACAATCTGATAACTTTCCGGCGGGACGACATCAGACAATTGAATTTGTCCCTGAAATGATCCCTGCACCGGCCCAACTTTAACTTCTAAGATGCCAGAATATTGCTTATCACCCGTTTCGGTAAATTCCTTGCCGCCGGGCATGACTGATCCCAGCACATTCGGGTCTTGCAGCGCATCCCAAACCAATTGTTGGGGAGCATCGAACAGATAATCACCCGATATTTCCATTGAACATTCCTTTTTAAACCTTATACATATTCTTCAAAACACATTAGCTGCTTAAAGCCGATAGATGCACCGCCAAGGTCGATAGGCTGTGCAAATTGTGAATCGGCAGGAAATCGTCAATAAAGGGTAAAGCCGCTGCCATCCCTTCCACTTGAGGCTGATAATTCGTTTTCCCCATGAGCGGATTCAGCCAAATCAAGCGGTAACAGCGCAGTTGTAGATAGCGCATCTGCGTCCGCAGATTGTCAATGTCGCTGCGTTCCCAGCCATCGCTCACAATCATGACGATAGCGCCCCGCCGCAGGACGCGCCGACTCCATTGGCGATTAAATGTGGAGAGGCTTTCGCCGATGCGTGTGCCGCCTGACCAATCAACAACTTCGGATGCGGCATCGTTTACAGCGCGGTCAATATTTTTGAGCTTAAGTTGCAAGCTGATGCGGGTTAAGCGTGTGCCAAATACAAAGCATTCGACATTCTTCAGGCTGTGCGATAAGCTGAAAAAGAATTGCAGCACCAAGCGCGAATATTTCTCCATTGAACCGCTGATGTCGGCGATCAAAACGATAGGGCGCTGTTTGATTTTGCGCGTCTGCCATGATAAAGCCAACGGCACACCGCCATGCCGCGCTGCGGATGCCATGACCCGCCGCATGTGGAGTTTGTCCCCCGTTGGGCTTGCCACCTGCCGCCGTGATTTGCGAAAACAGGCTTGCCAGCGCATCGCCTGAATCAACTGCTTGACGGCATCTAATTCTTCCGGTGTCATCTGCAAAAAGTCTTTACGACTTAACAGCTCCAAGTCACTGTAAGTGGCTGATTTATCAAATACATCCAATTCGGGGTCATGAGGCCGTGCTTTACTTGCCATATAGGTGATTAAGGCAGGCTGCTGCTGTTTGTCATGGCGGGATGCGCGTGGGGCTTTTTTAGGGGCGCTTTGCCCACTGACGGAGGGTATTTTCCAGAAAGCGTTAAAAATCGTCTCGAAAAGAACTAAATGCTCATAACGGCTGACCAAAAGACATCGGGCCGTAAAATACACTTGATCGCGCTGCCCAATATGAATCAGTGTTAAGGATTGAACAAAATCCATCACCTGATTGGACGAAACAGGCAGTCCGGCGCGGCGCAAGCATTGGATGAAGGACAGCATATTGGTCATAAAGCTGTCAGTCGGCCTTTCCTCATAGTGATCGTTATTGAGCGCCATAAAGTACCTTTTCAAGAAGCTGCTCGGTCACTTCACTCTGAATTTTGCTGACATCATCCTGATACTTGAGGATAAAACCGAGGGTGCGCTTAATCACGTCTGCATCCAAGGTCTGCGTGTTCAGATAGCCGAGTGCTTCTGCCCAATCGAGCGTTTCCGATACACCGGGCGGCTTATTTATCTCTTGCTGCCGCACCCACTGCACAAAATCGACCACCTGCCGCGATAACACATCCACTGCATCGGGCAGTTTTAAGCGTAAAATCGCCAGTTCTTTCTGGCGCGAGGGATAGTCAATCCAGTAATACGTGCAGCGCCGCTTTAAAGCATCATGGATTTCGCGGGTTCGGTTGGACGTGATGATGACAATCGGGCGATGTTTCGCTCGCAGCGTCCCAATTTCGGGGATGGTGATTTGAAAGTCGGAAAGCAGCTCCAAGAGGAAACTTTCAAATTCTTCATCGGCGCGGTCTAGCTCATCAATCAGCAAAACAGGCGATGCCGTGTGGCTGTCGTCAATGGCTTGCAGCAGAGGGCGCTTGAAGAGAAATTTTTCGGTGAAGATGTCGTCTATAACGGACTCGCTGCCGTTGGCATGGTTCTGGCGCGATTGGATTTCCAACAGTTGGCGCGGATAATTCCACTCGTAGACGGCTTGGCTAATATCCAGCCCTTCATAACACTGCAAGCGGATGAGGGGCGTATCCAAAATTTGGCTGAGGACTTTGGCGATTTCGGTCTTGCCGACACCGGGTTCGCCTTCCAAAAATATGGCTTTACCCAATTTTTGCGACAGGAAGAGGCAGGTCGCCAGTCCAATTTCGGTAATATAATGATGTTTATGCAATAAATTAATGGTATCTTCGACTGAGCTAAACATTTTTTAAGGTATCCTATTTTGGGTGAAGCCGTCTTGCTAAAACAATCCCCCTTCCATTCTGAGTAAAATCACTTACTTTATGTTGACTTGAATCTTCAAAATAATCAAGAATTTAAGCAATTGTATTCCAAACTGAGCAGATGTCACTTTATTGAGCCTTATGGCGCATCGCACTGAGCCAATTGGCTCATTTTGTAAGACTTGGCAATACCAACATCAAATGAGATTACGCTGGACAATCACCGCAGCAGCCTGGGCGCGATTTTGCACATTGAGCTTATTAAAGATGTGATGGAGTTTGCGTTTGATAGAAGCGACACTCATGTATAACTCGGTAGCTATTTGGTCGTTGCTCGCGCCAGTGATGAGAAGGCGAATGATCTGTAGCTCGTCATCATTAAATGAAAGCGTCGGATGATCTGCTTCAGCCGTTAAATGCTGCACCATCTGTGGACTTAACACCTGTCCACCTTGATGAACCGTCTGAATAGCGCCACACAGGAGTTCATCGGAGGCGCTTTTGAGGATAAATCCGTGTGCGCCCCGATGAAGCGCCACGCGAATATGCTCTTCATCATCAAACGAAGTCAAGATCAGCACTTTCGTCTTAAATAAGCTAATGGAGTTTAGTGACATACTCCCCATGCCTGAAGGCAGGGGCTTCTGCCGTGAACGCCGGATGCCGTGCTTTTCGCAGGGACTTCCACCGACTGAGACAGTATGAGATGATGCCCCATCTCAAAACACAGACCTTGTTGGTTGAATATTTTACGTGGCAACCTATTTGCCACAACCGCCTATATTCCGTTGTTAAAGTGCCTCAATTGGCTCAATTACCGAGCTTTACGCCTCGTGCAATGCGCCAATTGAATGAATGGAAGTATAGCGCCAATGGTTTCAAGCTTCAAGATTTTCTACGTCTTATATCCCCCTATCTAAAGCTAGGGGCTTTACGGCGTTTTTCGGTAAATCAAGCCCAGATTCGTTGCCAAGTCGAATATCCAACAAGACGATGTCTGGGGCTAATTCTGCGATTATCTCCCGTGCCGAACCCAGTGTAGCGGCTTCACCAATGACCTCAAAATTCGCGTAATTCGACAGCAAACTTTTGATTCCTCGTTGGACAACCGGATGATCGTCAACAATCAAGATGCGGATGGTATTCATAAAAATAGTCTCTTATTTATTTAATTTAACCTGAGTTTCGGACAGTGTTTTCATTCTATCCCCACCCCTAAATCCCCTCCCCACTTCCTAGAGAGGGGACTTAAAGAACCATTGTGAACCGTTTTCTCCCCTTCGCCATGCAATGGAGAAGGGGTCGGGGGATGAGGACATCATAAAAATTAATCAAAGTGCGCTATCTAAAACTGAGGTTAATTTATCAGCGGAAGCGGCACAAACAAGCGGATACATGTCCCATACCCTGATTGAGTCTGGATGGTCAAACGGCCATTCAGACCTTTTGCGCGTTCTCGCATCGTAATCAGCCCAAAATGGCTGCTGTTGATTTGCTCCACAGCGTCTAAGTCGAAGCCAACCCCATCGTCACAAATCGTCAGTTCTAAATCGCGTGCAGTAAAACAAATATTGATCTCAACCGTATGAGCAGCGGCGTGGCTGTAGACATTTTGCAGGGCTTCTTGCAACAGGCGATAAATGCTCACTTCCACCTGTCCGGGGAGGCGCACACTTTCCCCCGCCACCTTAACAATACAATTCAAATGGGTATATTTCTTAAAATGTTGAATGTATCGATGTAGTTCCGAGACAAGACCAAGCGCGTCCAGCGTGGGCGGACGCAAGTCATAAACGACACACTTAATTTCGGTTTCGACATTTCGCAGAATCCCTTGTACGGCATGAAGCGCCTCATCTGCTTGGTTCAAGTTACCCGCCGAAAGCCGTTCCCGCCCGGATTTTAATTCCAGCATGGCCCCGATAAGCAGTTGATTGATGCCGTCGTGCATATCTTGGGCGATGCGCTGGCGCTCCATTTCTTGAATATCGACTGTTTCATTAAACAACTGATGCAGTTGAACAGCTTTTTGCGCCAATGCCTCCTGTGCTTGTTGCAGGGCGCGGGTGCGATGCACTACTTTTTCTTCAAGATCGGCTTTCGCGCTGACTAATTCTTCATACAATTGAGCGTTGCGGATCACAATGGCAACTTGCGCGGCATAAGTCATCAACAGTTGCTCGTGTTCCACCTTGTAGGATAATTTGCGGTTGGCGACTCCAATCATCCCAATCGGGAACTCACGAATCCGCAACGGGACACCGAGAAAGGTTTTAACGCCGGGATGACCGCGTGGCTGCCCGATGCGACGTGGATCAGTCAAAGCATTTTCGCTCCGTACCGGTTCATTATCCAGCACAACACGCGCAAATAGATTGGGACGGAGGGGAATGAGCCGAAATTGATCGTAAAACTCTGGCGCGGCATGAAACCCCTGCACCTCGACGACATCCATCGCGGTCTCATCCGCCGTCGTAAGGCCGATAAACCCGAACTCCGAACCTGTTAAATCGAGACAGTGTTTTAGGGCAGTCTTTAGGACGGATTCGAGGCTGCGGAGCGCGGAGAGTTCAACCGAGAGGTGATATAATGCCCGCAGTTGTATCGTTTGTTCCAGCGTGGTATCGCTGATAGGTTCAATGACCACAGGCAGATCGTTGATTATCACAAATACCTCCTTAACCTCAGTTTTGGATAGCGCACTATGATTAACTTTTATAATGTCCTCATCCCCCAACCCCTTCTCCATTGCATGGCGAAGGGGAGAAAAACGGTTCACAATGGTGCTTTAAGTCCCCTCTCTACGAAGTGGGGAGGGGATTTAGGGGTGGGGATAGAATGAAAACACTATCCGAAACTCAGGTTCCTTAATATTTTAATTAGAAGTTACGCAGTTCACATGTTGAGTTGTGAAAGAAATTGAAAAATTATGAACCACACAGATTACAGAGACTTCAGTTCAAAATCTTGGTGTTCTTGGTGCCGTCACTGCGCTTACGTGGTTAAAAATTTCAAATTACTTTCCAGACTCTACAATTAGGTTAGGTTAGCATGGTTTTTATCTATTTGGTCATTGTGCCAGTGACAAATCGGAACGCGGACACGCCCATTCGGCAAGCAGCGCCGCCAACACTTCATCCATGACCGCCGTTTTAGCCATTTCCCAAGCGTGATCGCAGGCTTCATCACCAAACTGCTGTGCCAGTACTATCCGCTGCTCGGTGTAAGCGATACGCTGCGCGTGAGATGTGCCGCTGTGACGCACGACAAGGCTCAACACCTGCACACCACGAACATCACCGATTGCCGCCAGATACGCCGATGTTGCAACAAGGGCATTAAGGCGCGGAACGATCACTTCAAGATCGCGTACCCGGTTTAGCACCTCGCACAGCACATCTTTTGCGGCTGAGAGTTCCCCAAGATGCACATATAATTTAGCCTGAACTGTATGGGCTTCGACGGCAATAAACATGCCAAGCGAGTCGCTCTGGCTGCGCTCGATGTGTAATACCTCGTTGATCTGCGCTTGCGCTTGGGCGAAATCCCCATTGTAGAGATACATCTCTGCTAACGCGCTGTGCAATTTAACCTGTTGGGCGTACCAATCTCCAGATAATGTCAATGCTTCCTGCCAGATGGCGATGGCATGATCGGGATTGCCTTCCGCAGCGGCAATTTGCCCCAGAAAATAGTGTAACTCAAATAATTGAAGCCCATACGCCAGCAATCGCAAGCATAGCTCTCGTGCTTGTGTATATCTGCCTAATGGAAGCAGCACACTCGCCAATGTATGCTGATGGGAAACCATACTGCCTAGGCTGTCAGACTTGGCAATGAAGTCTTGATCTTCCATCAAATAAGCATAAGCACGTTGATAATCGCCTTGTTCACAGCTTATTGCGGCCAAACTGCTGTGCGCCCACACGATCTCTACATCTGAACCGATTTCCGCCGCCAGCGCTAGATGCTCATCGGCGTAGGTTTGTGCTTCTGCCAAAGATCCGAGACGGATGTAGTAACCGACAAGGGTTTGTAAACCATGCCCGATTAAATTTTTATCGCCTAATTTGCGCTGGATAGATACGCTTTCATGGACTAACAGGCTTCCTTCACGCGGCTTCCCTATCACGAGATAAGTCACGCCAAGATTGAGAAGCGCAGTGGCAAGCTCAGGTAAATCACCCAGCATACGGCTGAGGCGGATATTTTCCTCGATGTATGCGCCAGAAATCTCAAACTTATCTTCAGAATACGCAATATAACTGAGCCAAGTGTTGATCTTTATTTTGTACTTTGTGTCTAAGTCACCAAGATCAAGCACATGTTGTAAATAGTGCCTAGCAAGCTCGAAATCGCCAGCGTTTGATATGATCTAGACCTAGCCGCAGGATAGTATCGGCCTCCAACATCTTGTCATTGACCTGTTGTGCCAGCTTAAACGCTCGTTCCGCAACAGTCCGCGCCGCTGGCAAATCCCCCTGCCTCAAGAGGATATAGCTCATATCTTTGAGCAATACACTTTCACTGCGGTGATCCCCCAATCGCTGCGCCGCTTCTAATCCGGGCTGCACCCAATCCATTTGTTGATCGAACGACTGGTGAGTGACCAATGTATTGAGGGCAAAATCGATCCTTAAGCGATCATACTCGGCACCGCCGTTTTCTTGCTCGACAATATAGCCTTGCCAATGCCTGATTTGCGCCAATTCTTGGTCAAAAAACTTCAAAGCGCCGGGCAAGGATGCACCGCCCTGCTCATAGCGTTCAGTCGTCTGGCGAAGTTTTTCGGCGTAGTATTTAGCGAGGCGCAGTTCCGCACTTTGTAGGGCATTCGGAGCGATCATCAATACCTCCTTAGCCTTGCGTAGGATATGTCAACAAAGATTTAGCGTGTAACACCAGCAGAGCGTGCATCTGAAAGCGCCCCCCCGTCAATGGTTCCAGCAGGCCACGATTCACCAACGTCCGCACCGTTGGGCGAGGATCATTAATTTCCCACAAAGCCGCCATCGCACCCAAGTCAAAAGTGGCGGGTTTGGGGATGAACAAACCGAGCAGCGCAAAGCGGGTGAGTGTTTCTGCATCCAATGACCTGGTGCTGCGTTGGAGCAGCGCGGCAATCGTGGGCGAAGAATCGACGGCAATGGCGGGCAGCACATCGCTTGGCGCTTGCTCACCTAATAATCGTGCGCCGCTGCGTAGTTCCGCGATCAAATGCTCCACTCCCCAGCCCATCTGCATTTCTTCATGTAAAAGCCGCCCTGCCACTTGAATCGCCAGCGGCAGCCCCTCCAGATCACTTACCAGTTCGATAGCGGCTTCGCGGAACTGTTCAACCGCTTGCGGTGCAAGACGACTGAGCAGAAGCAGTGATGAATCGCTGCTCAACTGCGGGAGGCGATAAACATCTGACGCGGTTGGTGCAAGCACACGGGCAACTTGGCTCAATCGGCTGGAAATCATAGTTGCGGACTGATGCCCTGCAACGCGAAACGGGATAAAGTGATCGGCCTGCCAGACATCATCCACAATCAACAGCATCCGGCGGTTTCGCAGTGCCGCCGCGATTTGGCTCGTCAGTTCTTCCAAAGGAGGGACTTTGCCGGATGAAATCAAACGGAGTCCTTCGCCCCAGCGCATGAGTTCGGCGTGTAGGCTGGGGGTTTCGCCTAATGATGTCCACAACACACCATCGGGGTAGGCATCCCACACATCGGGATCATGGGCGAGGGCGGCGATAGTCGTACTTTTGCCGACACCGGGCCAACCTTCGATGACCGTTACAGCCTGTTTCTGGTTCGAATCTGGAATGCCGAGCCGCTGTTTGAGGTCTGTTAGCACAGTTTCGCGCCCGATAATTAACCCCGGCAGCGGCGGCAGCACACTCACTACCGAGCGACTGATCGGGTTCTCGATAGCGGCGATAGTGGGCATTCCGCCCGCACGAATCATCTCATAAAGGCGGGTTGTTTCGTCTTCCGGCAGGGTTGCGAGTTCTTCATCAAGGATGCGTACACAGTCCTGATACTGACGCAGGGCTTCGGTGCGCTGCCCGTTCAGGGTATACAGCCGCATCAAAAGGCGGTGTGCGGATTCGCTCATCGGGTCGGCTTCCAGCCAAAGACGAGCGTAATTCATTGCCGATTGAAGATGGGGGACACTGTAGTGTTCTGCGAGTCGGCGCAGCATTTGCGTGTATTCCTGATGCAGCCATTCACGTTTTGATGCCTGCCAATTATCGAATTCTAGGCTGTCCGCCAAGCTGAAGCCCACGAGAAAATCATCCTGGTAAAGCGTAGTGGCTGCTTCTAAAGCACCCACACATTCGACACAAAGATCAGCGCCTTCATGAGCATGAAGACGAAAACCGATGAGCGCTTGAAGAAAGGCATGAACATCACTCCATACCACTTCACTATTGATCGAGAGATTAGTGCGGTCTGTTTCCAGCCATTCGATTTCGGTGAGGCGTGTCAGTGCCGGCAGCGTACTCCGCAGTGCGTTACGTGCGCCTTCCTCATCTAAGTCAGGCCAGAGCAACGCCGCGACAGTTGTCCGGCTTTGTGGGCGGTCCGCTAATGCCAAAAAAGCCACCAGCGCCAGCGCCTTACGCCTTGCAATGGGGATGATCTTTCCGTCAATCTCGATACGAGGCGTGCCAAAAAGAAAAAAATGTATCTAGGACATAGTTTTGTAGCGCTTTTGTAGCGATATGTAAGCGGATGTTTGATAAGTATATATCATGCCATGCGAAATTGGCTAACCAAGCCAAGTAATACGAAAGAGAAGATGATGAACACAACCACCCTATCTGACAAAAAATTTACCATTCCTTATAATCCAGATGCCTCCCAACTGCGGCGTGTTTTTGTCAGCCGATTGGATGCCACGATGAAAGCCTTTATGAGTCCAATTGAGCGTTGGCCTGATAATAATTATGTCCCGAAAACGCTTGATTATGCGTGGAAACATAGTCCAGACTTTCATGAAATTATCGCCCCCACGCACGGGTTCGACTCACGCGATGTGCGCGTTGATCTCAGTCGTGGTTACGTCATTATTTTGCTTTCACGCGACTATGGTGCAGCTTCTCTTATAGACGAAGAATACTACTGCGAAGTTCCCCTTCCAGTAGACTCAAAACGAAACGAAGCCTATCTTGAAATCGGCGCGAACTTCCTAATTGTACGACTGAACAAGCGAGGGACACTGCTTGAGCAGATCGTTTCCGCCGTTCTTCGCCGCTTCAACTTCACAGCCGTAAAATTGTAAGCTTCCTCGTATTTTGCAGCGCTATATGAGAACTGATATAAGATCTCAGCCTTGAGCAAAAGCTGCGCTCGAAATTCTAGGTGATAGGGTTTTACGGAGTGTCTAAAATAAAGGGTAGTGTAGAGATGCACCTATATATGCATCGGCCGGGAGTGACACATAAGTTACTCCCTACACCCACGAAAATAGACACACCTGAGTTTTATAAAAACTTAAGCTGGCAGTTTTCAACTGTCAGCCCTCAAATTTGGGAGTGCGTAAGATGCGTTAATCACTTATCAGTGTAATATGAAAGGGTTTGCGTGAGGGGTAGTAAAAAATGAATCACTAAGCTGCCAAGAACACCGAGTTTTATCCTTGTGTATTTCTGCGAACGCTGCGTCTCTCCCGTTCAAAAAGGATTTCTTCGGAGTTTCGGCTCCCATATTTATCTAGCGTGGTGTTCGATCACCCAGTAAGTTTTGCCTTTCATCTCTAACAGAGCAGTTAAAATGGATTGCAGACCGCGCACCACTGCCAACACCATAAAGGCGCTGCTAAACGCGACGATTACACTCCACAAGTTAAAGCCAATCATGCCGAACATTTGTGAATGAATAAAAAGGGAACCGCCAGCATAAGCCGCTAAGGAGCCGACGATACTATCAACAATCAAGTGACGCGGGTTTTCTATTTGGGCGATAATCCCTAGTAACCAAGCTGCCACGATACCTACCACGAACCAGGCTAAAAATTCGGGAAGTGATAAATTTTGCATGATTTTCCTCGCCCTCATTTTACTTTTTGCTTTATATAGCATTACTTTAAAATAAAGCCTAGCAATAAGTTCCAAAAGCGAACTAAATAAAAGCTAAAGATACATTGGGAGGATATGAGCTAGGTTTTAGTGTTTAATGGGCAAACATCACCCCACCACAGACCATTGTGCTGTAAAGGCGATAAAATCAAAGCTATACTTAGGACAAAAGAAAGGGCCTCAATGTCCGACATTGAGGCCGAAATCATGGCGGGATTGGCGCTGGAAAAAGACGGCAGTGAGCGGGAAACGATTGATTATTTTGTGGCATTAGCGCAGCGCTACCCGGATAATGCGCGTGTGTTATTTGAAACAGGCGGCGCTTATGACTCCGGCGGATACCCAGCCGAGGCAATTGCCTATTACCGCCGCGCCATTGAACTTGGGTTGCCGGAAGAATACCTGCCGCGTATCACCGTCCAGTTGGGTAGTTCGCTCCGCAATGTCGGTCAGCTTGACGAAGCGATTCAACTGCTGCGGGAAGGTTGTGCGCGTTATCCTGACCATCGGGCGCTTCGGGCATTTTTGGCCTTAGCGCTGCACAGCGGCGGTTATCATGCGGAAGCGCTCTATCAAATGCTGGATACGACGGTCAATGTACCGGGATTTTACGAGGCGTATAACCGCTCCCTACGCAACTACGCCGATGAATTAATCATCAGTCAATGAGTTAGTCGGTCAATTGTCCAATGAGAAGTACCTATTTTTAACCTCAGTTTTGGATAGCGTACTTTGATTAACTTTTATGATATCCTCATCCCCGACCCCTTCTCCATTGCATGGTGAAGGGGAGAAAAACAGTTCACAATGGTTCTTTAAGTCCCCTCTCTAGGAAGTGGGGAGGGGATTTAGGGGTGGGGATAGAATGAAAACACTATCCGAAACTCAGGTTATTTTTAAACACTAAATACGAGGAGCAAAAAATGGAAATTTTATGGTTTATCCCCGGTCATGGCGACAGCCGCTATTTGGGGACTCAAGTCAGCCGCCGTTTAACCAGTCATGCCTATCTCGCCACTGTCGCCAAAACGATTGACGCGCTCGGTTTTAGCGGTGCGCTGCTGCCAACAGGGGCAGGCTGCGAGGATTCGTGGGTGCTGGCTTCCACGCTCATCCCGGAAACAAAACGGATGAAATTTTTGATCGCCTTACGCCCCGGCAGTTTATCGCCCACGTTGGCGGCACGGATGGCGGCAACGTTTGATCGCATGTCTGACGGGCGGCTGCTGCTGAACATCATCACAGGCGGCGATCCGGTGGAATTGGCAGGTGACGGCACCTTCCTCAAACATGATGAGCGCTACGAAATCACCGATGAATTCTGTACGATTTACCGCGACTTATTTACAGGTGATTCGGTTGATTTTGAAGGAAAGCACATCCAGATCAAAGGCGGGAAACTGCTGCTGCCACCGGTGCAGCGCCCCTATCCGCCGCTGTTTTTTGGTGGATCATCCCCCGCCGGGCATAAAGTCGCCGCCAAACATGCCGATACGTATTTGACACTGGCCGAACCGCCGAAAGACATCAAAGCCAAAATCGACGATGTACGAGGTCAGGCCGCTGCGCTCGGACGCACGGTAGAAGTCGGACTGCGTGTTCATATCATCGTGCGCGAGGATGAAAATGAAGCGTGGGCGGCAGCCGAGGATATTCTGAAATATGCCGACGACGCGGCGATTAAAGAACGTCAGGAGCATCTTGCCCGCTTTGACTCGGTTGGGCAAAGCCGCATGGTCAATTTACACGGCGCGGGCGGACGCGATGAACTGGAGATCAGCCCGAATTTATGGGCGGGAATCGGCCTCGTGAATAAAGGCTTAGGCACGGCGTTGGTCGGCAATCCCGATCAAGTGGCGGAACGGATGCAGGAATATATGGATTTAGGCGTGGATAAATTTATTTTGTCCAGCTATCCGCATCTGGAAGAAGCGTATCGCGTGGCGGAACTAATTTTCCCGCGCCTGCCAGCGTGGATGGAAACACTCAAGCGGCGCGATGAAGTCTTCCACAGCGATCTCATCCCGCAAACATGGCAGTAGGAATGGTACTGAGTGCTGAGCGATGAGTTGAGAAAGAAGATTTAACGCAAAGGCGCGAGTAAGATAAAGGGTGAGCGAACCAAAATTTATATCAGCCGTAAAGCGCTATTTTGAACCACAAAGACACGAAGGACACAAAGAAAACAAGTTAATCTCTCTAGCCCTTTGTGATCTTTGCGCCTTTGTGGTTAATCTTGAGAGAATAGGTGTAAAACATTATTGCGGCTTTTAACCCGTCACAGTCAAAATAGGATTTTCAATGACCCAAAATAACAAACATCCGGCGATGATCGTTTACGAAGACGCGCATCTGAACGCCGAACCTCCTTTAGACCTATTATGTAGTAGCTTTATCACGCCCACTGAACTTTTTTTCGCCCGTAATCATGCCCCCATCCCCACCCTTGACCCCACCACTTATCGCTTAAACATCAACGGCCTCGTTCAAAAATCGCTCACGCTGACTTTAGAGGATGTGATGCGCTATCCCAAACAGGTCATCACGGCAACCCTGATGTGCGCGGGTAATCGACGGCTGGCGCTGCATCAACGCGAACCGATTAAGGATGAACTCCCTTGGGATAACAGCGCTATCAGCACAGCCACATGGGGCGGATTGTGGCTGCGCGATCTTTTGATGGAAGCTGGACTTGAAGACGGCGCGGCACATATCGCCTTCCTCGGTGCGGACGAAGTGCCAAAGGGCGAGTCATCGTTCCATTTTGGCGGCAGTGTCCCGCTAGAAAAAATGGAGGATGTGCTTCTGGCCTATGAGATGAATGGCGAACCGCTGCGCTCTGAGCATGGCTATCCCTTGCGCGTGATTGCACCGGGTACGATTGGCGCACGCAGCGTCAAATGGCTGACGGATATTAGTGTTCAAACCGCGCCGTCAGATAATCATTACCAAGCGGAAGCCTATAAATTGTTCCCGCCCGATGTGCGCGAAGAAACAGCGGATTGGGACTCCGCGCCGATGTTGGGCGGCTTGATCGTCAATTCGGTGATTTGTTGCCCACAGGAGGGCGAAAAGCTGGCGGCGGGATTGACAAAGATCAAAGGCTACGCATTGGCGGCGGACAATGCGCGGGTCGAGCGGGTCGAGCTTTCCAGCAATGGCGGCGCGACGTGGCACGATGCGGCGCTTGTTGGCGAAGATCACCCCTACGCATGGCGTTTATGGGAAAGCGAACTCATGCTCACATCAGGGACGCATGAATTGGTCGTCCGCGCAACCGATTCCGCCGGGAATACGCAGCCGGAGTCGATTGCTGACGTATGGAATTTTAAGGGCTACATGAATAATAGCTGGCATAGGGTGTGGGTAGAGGTAAGCTGAACGTAATGAATTTGATCTAAAGTAAGACAAATAAATAGGGATGGCGTTTGCAATAACGTCATCCAACAGAATCGACAGTTGAAAAGGTGTACTATGGCTAAGGAAATCGCAACATTAGCGGGTGGATGCTTCTGGTGTTTGGAAGCGGTCTACGATGAAATGCGCGGCGTGGAATCAGTAGAATCGGGCTATTCAAACGGACATGTCAAAAATCCGTCTTATCAGGCAGTTTGCACCGGCGCAACAGGCCACGCGGAAGTCGTGCGCCTCACCTATGATCCGGCGGTTGTGACGTTTCGTGATTTGTTGGATGTCTTCTTCGTCATCCACGACCCCACCACACCCAATCGACAGGGCAATGATATCGGTACACAGTATCGCTCGGCAGTTTTTTATCACACGCCAGAACAAAAAGCTGTCGCTGAAGAGGCAATCCAAGCACTGGAAGAAGAAAAAGTCTGGAATCGTCCCATTGTGACCGAAGTTACGCCGATTGATAATTACACCGATGCAGAGGATTATCACCAAGAATATTTCGCCCATAATGCGCGACAGCCCTACTGTCAAGCGATTGTCGCGCCCAAAGTGGCAAAGTTCCGCAAGTTGTATCTGGATCGGCTGAAGGCGTAAGTGCGAAGATAAGCAATGAGTAATGAGTGCTGAGTAGAAAGCGGCGAGATTTAACGCAAAGGCGCGAAGGCCGCTAAGATTCGCAAAGCAAACTGAATGGCATAGCGATGAGTGATAAACAACAAGAACCTATCACTCATCGCTCGTTACTCATCACTAGTCACCCATCAGTTTTTTGCCAAATAGCTATTCCATGATAGAATAGAAATTATGAGTTCATTGACACCGGACGAGACAATTTTAGGCTTGTTAGCGGCAGAAGCGCGGCACGGCTATCAACTGCTGGAGTGCTTTCGTGATCCCGCGCAGCTTGGCGAGGTATGGAATCTCAGCACCAGTCAGCTTTACGCCGTCCTTAAGCGCTTAGAGCGTCAGGGAGATGTCATCGGCTGCCAGATAGAATCGGATAATGCGCCGCCGCGCACCGAATACACCCTAACCCCGCAGGGACGCATCCGCCTAGAGCGCTGGCTAAATGAAGTCAATCCTTCGTCCAGTATCCGGCGGGTGCGGGTGGAATTCCTGAGCCGCTTATTTATCGCACGGCTGCTCAATATCCCGACGATTCCGATTGTCGTCCGGCAAAAGCGCGTCTGTTTGCAGCAGGCTGCTGCGCTGCGTGAACAGCGAGAACGCGCCCAGCCGGGGATTCATTTTCTGGCGGTTGATCTGGTCGTTACGCAGTTGGATGCGGTCTTGTTATGGATTGAGCGTTGCGAACTTGTGCCGAAAGATTGGGTAGAAGATTGAGTAAACCACAAAAGCACAAAAATAAGATCAGATATGTCTTTGTAAGGGCGAGGCGCGCCTCGCCCCTACGAAACCCCGTGTTGTTTGCAATTCTTTATCGAAGGTTACTAATGTGGAATCTCGAAAGTAATTTGAATGTTTTTAACCACCAAGGCACCAAGAACACCAAGAATTTGAACTTAAATCTCTGTGTTCTCTGTGCGCTCTGTGGTTAAATTTTTTTCCCAGTTTCTTTCGAGACTCTACATAATCTGGAGAGACAAATGAAAAGTAAAAATTTGTTGATCGTCGTATTAGCACTTTTTCTATCCATCGGATTCGCCGTTCACGCGCAAGATAATCGCACACTGACGGTCTTCGCAGCGGCCTCATTGACCGATGCGTTTGAGGAAATCGCGCTGGCATTCGAGGCGGATAATCCCGGCGTGGAGGTGGTGTTTAACTTCACGGGGTCATCCGATCTGGCGACACAATTGAGCGAAGGCGCTCCGGCGGATGTGTTCGCCAGCGCCAATACACGCCAACTCTTGAATGCGCGAGAAGCCGGACGCATCACTGGGCAAGTGCGGATTTTTGCCCGTAACCATCTCGTGTTGATTGTGCCTGCCGATAATCCAGCCGCTGTTCAGGGCTTGGCTGATTTGGCAAATGACGGTGTATTGTTGGTCATCGCCGCGCCGGATGTGCCTGTGCGCGATTATACGGATACGATGCTGGAACGTCTCGCCGCTGACCCCGGTTACGGCGAAGCCTATCGTGATGCGGTGCTGGCGAATGTTGTTTCCGAAGAGCAAAATGTGCGCCAAGTCTCGGCAAAAGTCGCGCTTGGCGAGGCTGATGCAGGGATTGTTTATGCGTCTGACGTAACTCCTGATCTGGTGGATGATGTGATTGTCTTCCCTATAGAAGATGCGTTCAATACGATTGCGATCTATCCAATGGCGGTGACGAATGATGCGGCTGAGCCAGAACTCGCGCAGGCTTTTATAAATGCGGTATTCGCGTGTGAGGGCCAAGCGGTGCTGGTCAAATGGGGATTTATCTCGGCGCGTCCGCTGACGTGTGGGCTGCGTTGAGTTTAGAGAATTCTCTTGGCGGTTTCAATTTTTTGGTTTACTTTTAAAGCCTCATTTAGGCACATGATAGGGGCGCTTTCCTCTTTGTTGGAAGACCATGCCACATCGCAATTTTAAACTTGGCTCGTTGACTGTATGGCTCATCGGCGGCGTGGGACTGCTGTTCTTGACGCTGCCGATTCTCGCGCTGATTTTGCGGGCAATAGAAAATCGCGCATGGCAAAGTGTCGAAGCAGCCGTCATCCCGGAGGCCGTTTACCTAAGTTTTATCACCACCCTCCTAACCGTCATCTTGACAGCCTTATTCGGTACACCACTGGCTTATCTGTTTGCGCGGTTTCGCTTTCCGTTTAAGCGACTGCTGAATGTCTTGATCGAACTGCCGATTGTGATGCCGCCTGCCGTCGCGGGTTTGGCGCTGCTGGTGACATTTGGACGCAGAGGGTTGTTGGGTCCGATATTGGATGATCTGGGCATAAGATTATCGTTTTCGGGCATAGCCGTAGTGATGGCGCAGACGTTTGTGGCGGCTCCTTTTTTTATCCGAGCGGCGCAAATCGGCTTTCAAGCTGTGTCGCGGGAGATCGAAGATGCGGCGCGGGTGGATGGCGCGGACGGACTCGCCCTCTTTTTTAGGATTACGCTCCCTCTCTCGTCACGCGCCTTAAGCGCCGGATTAATTTTATGTTGGGCGCGAGCGCTGGGCGAATTCGGTGCGACGATTTTGTTCGCTGGAAACAGCGAAGGCCGCACCCGCACGATGACTCTCTTGGTCTATACGCTGTTCGAGGGCAACTTAGACGCGGCGGTCTGGACGGGACTCTTGCTGATTGGGCTGGCGCTGATGGCGTTAATGGCCTCCCAATGGTTGGCACATAAAACCTCCACCGACGAGTCGGAGTCATAGAAGTAGGACTTTCGCTCACGCATTTACCCCACCCCTAAATCCCCTCCCCATTGCATGGAGAGGGGACTTCAAGATGCGTTTTTCTCCCCCTCTCCAAGTATTGGAGAGGGGGCCGGGGGGTGAGGTAAGCGAAAGTCCTGAGAAGTTAAGTATTTAACAAGATTTTCTGTAGGGGCGACTCGGCGAGTCGCCCCTACAAAACCAATCAATTGTCTAAGTCCTACGTCAGCAAATTTAGTCATTTCTAAGGCTTTATTCAGCGAATTAACCGTTTAAAGCGCGATACTGAGCATGTTATGACGATCTGATGCCGCTGCATTTTTCCCTTCTATTCTCCTACGATTATCCCCAACACGCATAACAAGTTTGATCTTATGATCTTCGTTTTACCGTTCCGGTATTTATAATCGAATGAAGGAGTTTATTCCCAAATGACTATCCAGAATGAGAACAACAAGAAACTTAAAGACCTCATCAAGGGCATCGAAATGGCGATGTTAACCACAGTCGGGCGCGATGGATCACTCACCAGCCGTCCGATGGCAAATCAAGATGTAGAATTCGACGGGGATATATGGTTTTTTACCCTCGTCACCACCCACAAAGTCGATGACTTGCAGAACAATCCTAACGTCAATGTGAGTTATTCTAATAGCAAAACCTTTGTCTCGGTGGTCGGACGCGCCGAATTAGTACTCGCCCGGTCAAAAATCGAAGAATACTGGACGGATGCCCTCAAAGTGTGGTTTCCTGACGGTAAAGACGATCCCAATCTGGCGTTAATCAAAATCGAAGCAGACCGCGCCGAATATTGGACATCCCCGAATGCCATCGTTGGCGCACTTGAATTCGTGCGAGCATTCGTCACGAATGACGAATATCAAGCAGGCGAAAACGAGAAAATCGAACTCTAAAGCCTATTGTGCTGGCGGTGCAGCAATCGTCACAGTTACCGTATCTGTGGCGATTGCCCCGCTGTCATCCGTGACCGTCAATGTGATAGTATGTACCCCGATTGGCAGCGTCACGCTTGGATTCAGCCCCACCGCAATTTCGATCCCCTCCCGCGTCCATAATCCAGCCATGATCGTTCCATCAGTGTCAATACTGTTCAGTCCGTTTAAGACCACAATTTCTGACCCATCGCTATCCACGTCAATGATCGTCTGATCTTCCCCTGCATTCGCTGAAGGCGGAATAATCGGTTTCGGTGTCAAAGAAGGTGTTAAGGATGGAAGCAGTGTTGGTGTCACCGTGCTTGTGCTAGTCGGCGTATAAGTTGACGTTGGGGTAAGCGTCGGCAAGAAAGTCGTGGTCGCGGCAAATGTTGGCACGAGTGTCGCCGATGAGATGACGGTTGCACTGGGCACAAGGGTTGAAGTCGGCGCTGTAATGCGCTGCGACGTATTGACACCGCTTAACAGCAGATTCGTTGTTGAATTCTGGAACACTTCAATTGCGCTGATAATCGGACGATTAACCGTAGCGCGTGGGAAGTTGATGCTGAGGTTGCCATCAGTCACGTTGGCTGTGAACGTCCGCACATACGCCCTCAACGGCCCGGCAGTCGCGTAAAGATCAAGATTATCAATCACCAAAGCGCCCTCAAGCTGAACATCAAACACGCGCCGATTTGCGCCAGCTTGTCCACGTCCGCTGCCTCCCACCCAATAGATTTCCGCAAAATGTAGGTTGACCGTGTAATTGCCGTTGGCCACCGGGAAGTTATAGCTAAAGCCCGTAGTATCTGCATCAGAAACGCGGCTTTGATAATACAAGGCATCATTGGTCGTTCCGGCAATCGCGCCCGTCATCGTGCTGTTTCTGCCGCCGGAGAAATTCGCATCAGCATTCCATGCCACACCGCCAAATGTAATTAAAGAACCGCCAGCATTGATGCGATACCTCAGCGTTGGTTCTGCGATGAGGGTTGCGGAGGGCGTAAAGGTTGCCGTCGGAGTCGCCGTGGTCGTCGAGGTACTGGTCGCCGTCGGTGTAGAAGTCTGCGTTGGTGTAGTCGACGGAATAGGCGTTTCAGAAGGAATGGGTGTATTGGATGGTTCAGGGGTTTCCGACGGAATAGGCGTATTAGAAGGAATGGGCGTTTCTGAGGAAATCGGCGTAATGGACGGAATGGATGTTTCAGACGGAACTGGCGTTTGTGAGGGAATGGATGTTTCTGATGGGATGGCGGTATTGGACGGCGTGTGCGTCGCTGTCGGTGTGGATGATGAGGTTGGCGTAGATGACGGTAGCGTCAACTGATTTGAGATCACTTCAATCGCGCTGATAATGGGGCGATCCACACTCGCCGCCGGGAAATTGATATTGAGCGTCCCATCAATCACATTGACTGTAAACGTCCGTACATAAGCATTGAGCGGCCCGGCAGCGGCATTAAGATCAAGGTTATCCAACACCAACGCGCCTTCGATTTGCACATCAAACACGCGCCGATTTGTCCCAGTCGCGCCGCGTCCGCTGCCACCGACCCAATAGACCTCCGCAAAATGGAGATTGACCCTGTAGCTGCCATTCGTCACGGGCAGGTTATAGCTAAAGCCAGAGGTATTGCTGGTGGAACTACGCGTTTGATAATAAAGCGCGTCGTTGGTTGTCCCGGCGACTGCACCGGTCATGACGCTAGTTTGTCCACCCGAAGCGAACTGATCGCCTGCCCATATCGTCCCATTAAAGTTAATTTCATTACCGCCTGCGTTAATGCGATAAAGGGTGGTGGGCTGTGAATCTATTGTAGCGGAAGGAGCCACGGTGCTGGTTGGTGTCGCTGTTGCGCTGCCGTTAGGCGTATTACTAGGCACAGGGTCGCTCAGGACACAATTAGTCGATAGTTGGCTCACCCACGTATCCGTTTGCAACTGATCCCAGCGATATCCACCCGCCGTGACGACCACAGTATTCCCAATCACGCCTGCGCTCGGCTCATAAAGCGGAGTGGGCAAAGAACGTAGTTCCAACCACGTATTCGTTTGTGGGTTGTATTCCGAAACGCGATTAAGGGCGAGTGTGTTGCCGGAGCGCCCCCCCACCGCGATCACACGATCATTCATTTTAAACGTACCCGGTTCAAAGTGAGAGCGAATAATCGCCAAATTCGCGCCGGGTGTCCAGCTATTGGTCGCTGGATTATAAATATCGAGATAATTGACATCCACCGGGCTGATGTCATGATTGAGCTGTCCGCCGATGGTATAGATGAGGCCGTCGATGACAATCCCTTGAAAATGATTACGCGGACGCGGCACAGGGGCAGCCGTCGTCCAGGCCACTGGATTATTCAGATTCAAGACATAATGTGTGGAGGGATTGGTGTTGCGATCTGAAGCCACCCCGCTCATATAATGCAGGATGCGCCCTACAACGGCGGTAGCCCCGCTGGCACGCTGCTGCGGCAAATCAGGACCCGGTGTCCATAGATCATTCACGGTATCGTAGCGCCAAACAGCATCGGTTGTTGGGCCAGGATGCGGCCCCATAAAGCCGCCGACCAGCCAGATATATTGTCCATCCACAGCCGCCTGAATATGTGCGCCAGCGAAGGGCATGGGTGAGCGCGGATTCTGGGCGGTTTCCCATGTATTGGTTGCTGGATTATAGACATCCACGCGGTTAGTCGGCACTAGGGGTCCCGATGAGGTGAAGCCAGAAAGCAAATACAGCTTGCCATTGACCACTGCCGCTGATCCTTCTAAATGTCGTGCGGGAACGGGGGCGGCAAGCTGCCAAGGACTTAGGGTCTGTGTACAACTAGGATTTGTGGTAAAAGCGCTCACAGGTTCATAAGGCAAAATGATAATCGAAATCAGTGCCGTCAAAAGGGCGACAATACCGATCTGCCACTTCAATTGAACAAGGCCGCGTTGTAGATAGTTTGATTTATTCAACACGAAGTGACACCTATATGAGGAGGCCGTTAAAAATTTATTGTTAAATATATCACTAAATGCAAACAAAGGGGCGTTTAGAGAGGCGTAATTGGCATACAAGTTAAATTAAGGTATCACGGGAACGCGTTAGTTTTCATACAATGATGCGAGGTTTTACTAACAGAAGGTAGCAGGAGAAAGGGAACCCTCTCTCCTGCTGCTCGCTTTAAGGGGAAGCCATTGGCGTGATGCTCGGAATCTCGGTGGGGGTTTCCGTCAGTGTAGGTAGCAGTGGTAAAGGAGTCGCCGACGGTTCTAAGGTTGGCAGCGGCGTGAAAGTCGGTTCTGGCGATGAGGTTGCCGTAAAGGTCGGCACAAGTGTCTCTGTAACGACGGCAGTTGGCACAGGGGTAAAGGTCGCTTGGACGGGCGAAATAAGTTCACCCGGCGGCACAGCAGGAGGAGCGGCGGCATTAGGGTCTGCGGCAGCACCTGCGTTACGCACTACTTCAATCGCGCTGATGATTGGACGATCAGCGCTGGCAGGCAGGAAATTAATATTGAGCATCCCGTCAGTGACGTTAAGGGTGAACGTCCGCACATAAGCCGTCAGTGGGCCAGCCACCGCGTACAGATCAAGATTATCAAGCACCAGCCCATTCTCGATTTGCACATCGAATACGCGCTTATTTGCTCCCGCTGGGCCGCGTCCACTGCCACCCACCCAATACACTTCGGCAAAATGCAGGCTTACGCTGTAACTACCGTTGGTCAGCGGCAGATTATAACTAAAGCTGGCGGTGTTGCTGGAGGCGCTGCGCGTTTGATAGTAAAGCGCGTCATTGGTCGTCCCGGCGATTGCGCCCGTCATGACGCTGACTTGTCCGCCGGAAAAGTATTGATCGCCTGCCCATGTCGTCCCACTAAAGTTAATTTGCCCACCGCCTGCGTTAATGCGATAGACCACACTTGGTTGGGGGGTCGAGGTTGGGGTTAAAGTGGCTGTGGCGGTTGGTGTGGGGGTCAAGCTCGGAGTCGCAGTGGGCGTAGCAGTGGGGGTAGAAGTCGCCGTCGGAATGGGGGTTGGCACGACCTCCGACGTGCTTTCCGGGTTAGGCGTGAGCGTCGATGTAGGCGTAAGTGTTGGTGTCACTGAGGGTGTGAAGGTGGGCGTAAAGGACGGTGTAGGGGTATTAGTCGGCAGATTTTGCACGATTGTAAAATTGACCGTAAGCGTATTACCCGCGCCGCCCCGCGCATTGGACTGGGTATAGGTGCGGGCGGTTATAGTGTGTGCGCCGAGCGATGGTACCCAGGCAATGTAATCTGTCCGATTATTATCCCCATTCAGCGCGTAAGGAGTTTGACTTTCAGTGCGATAATTGGCATTCGCGTCCAGCCCAAAGCGCACACTGCCAACCGTTGCAGGGGTTGTATTGGCACGGATGCTCAAGTTTCTTGTGCCGATGGCGGCAAAACTGATGACCATACCGTTGGTGAGCGTGGCAATATCTTGATCGGTATCGGCATTGATGAGCGTAAGGCTGACGACACCCTGCCCCGTCGGCGAAGTTGCGGTTGGGGTCAAAGTTGCAGTAGCGGTGGAAGTGAAGGTCGGCGTAAAGCTGCCGTTTGGTGTTGAAGACGCGGTGGCAGTTTGGCTAGGGGTGGGCGTAACCACGACACAATTTGTCGTCACTTCGCTAATCCACGTATTGACACTGCCCTGATTATAAGCCGTTCCGCCGTTGGTAACGATAATACGATTACCAACCGCCTCCGCGACGGGGCCAATCAATGCTGTTGGCAGCGGACGAAGCTGTACCCACGTATTGAGCTGGGGATTATATTCCGCCACGCTGCTCACCGTCGGCTGACCACCGGGGTCATTCCTGCCGCCAACGACGATAATACGGTCATTGAGCGAAAATAAACCGGGTTCAGCATGAGAACGCGGCGAGGGCAAGCTGGCTTTTTCCTGCCACGTATTTGTCACGGAGTCATAGGCATGAACCAGCGCCACATCCAGCGGATTGGTATCATGCCGGAACTGTCCGCCAATGGCGTAAATGATTCCATCAATCGTCACGCCATTAAAGTGATTGCGCGGCGAGGGCATACTGGCGGCGCTTATCCAGCCCGAACCAAGATTATCCAGATTCAAGACCCAATGGGAAGTCTGGTCGGTATTGCGATCCGCAGTCAGGCCGCTGATGTAATGCAGATTGCGCCCGTTTAACACTAAACCACCGCTGGCACGAGGTTCCGGCAGCGGTGGCCCCGCCGCCCAGAGATCGCTGACGGTATCGTAACGCCACACTTGCTGCGTAGGCGGCCCCGGATGCTGACCGACAAATCCGCCTGCTAACCACACATACTGTCCGTCAGCGGCAGCCTGAATATGGCTGGCGGCAATCGGCATGGGCGCGCGCGGGCTAACGGCTGTTTCCCACACATTAGTCGCTGGATTATAGACATCGAGCCGATTTTGGGGCGTTAAACTGCTATCTGCAAAACCCGTGAACACATACACTTTCCCGTTAACTGCTGCCGTCCCGCCTTCGATATGGTTGGCGGGTGCGGGAGCTGCTGGGAGCCATTCGCCCAAAGTCTGGACGCAGTTGGGATTAGTCGTTGCTGCTAACGCTGGTCTCGGTGATGAATTGATGAGAAAGATGGTTGAGAATGTGAAAAGGATTACAACACACAGGCGCAGCAGAAAGGACAGGGTAATTCTTGGCATTGTCCCCTCACTTTATGATTTATTAGAATGAACCTAGCGCCCTTAATATAACACTGAATAGTGAAAATTTTCTTTAAGGTTGCGTAAGATATGTTGGAATGTTGTTAGGATGCTGTTCGAGTTTGTTATCTTCAGACACAAATATCCAGTAAAAGCGAAACTCCTTATTTAATTTTTTAAGCAACCACCAAGTCACCAAGAGGCGTTTTAAGAAACGCTCTAGTCTTGGTGGTTCCAATTTTTTGTATTATTTTCGTGGAATTACAGAGAATCTTGGGCGTTTGTCGGCACTTTCACCGCTTCAATTTCGCCCGTCGCCAGCGGGTCTTCCGGCACAGGGCGGGTGGGATCCATTTCGTCGGCATCTTCCCAACTGACGATCCAGATACACGCCCCGGCGACCAGCACTGTCGCTACAATCAGCGCGATCCACTGCCCAATCTCTAAGCCGACATCACGCGCTTCGATGACGAGCAGCACCACCATGCCGACTGAAAGCACAATCCACGCGGCGATGCGGGGATGAATAATCGCCCATTTAACAGGCGGGATGTTTCCGAGTGATTGCATAACACGACTCCTCTACCTTTGAATCTAGGGCGATTATAGAGGCTTTGGTCATAGATGAAAAGGCAGCAGCACCTTTATTTTGCTGAAGGTAGGGAGTGACCGATGTGTCACTCGCGGCGCACAGCCCTTGACCCTAATTTAACCTGAGTTTCGAACAGTGTTTTCATTCTATCCCCACCCCTAAATCCCCTCCCCACTTCCTAGAGAGGGGACTTAAAGAACCATTGTGAACCGTTTTTCTCCCCTTTGCCATTGCATGGCGAAGGGGTCGGGGGATGAGGACATCATAAAAGTTAATCAAAGTGCGCTATCCAAAACTGAGGTTAATTTATTTATACACCGGAGACGCAAGCGGATTACGCTCGGTAAACCCGCGTTGATGCCAATAGGGATAAATCGGCTCTCTTTCGCTGGCAGTATCCAGTTTGATAATCTGCGCTTGTGTCAAATTCCAGCCTACCGCGCCGAGATTTTGTCGTAGCTGATCTTCATTCCGCGCTCCGATGATGACGCTGACAACCGTCGGGCGCTGCAACAACCAATTGAGCGCGACTTGTGCGACGGTTTTACCTGTTTCTGCGGCGATTTCATCCAGCACATCAATCAATTGATAGAACCTTTCATCTAGCTGCGTCGGGCCTTCCCCCGCCCCTTGCTCGATTCGGCTGTCAGCGGGTTTCGGTTGGTCGCGGCGGAATTTCCCACTCAGCCGCCCACCTGCCAGCGGCCCCCAAACGATTGTGCCGACTTTTTGATCGAGCGCCAGCGGCATCAGTTCCCACTCATATTCACGCCCAATCAGCGAATAAGAGGCTTGATGCGCCACATAACGCGCCCATCCGTACTTTTCCGAAATCGCCAACGACTTCATCAAGTGCCAACCGGAAAAATTAGAGCAGCCGATATAACGCACTTTACCGCTTTGCACCAGATCATCCAATGTCCGCAGCGTTTCTTCCAGCGGCGTTTGGGCATCAAAGCCGTGTAAGGTATAAATGTCGATATAATCCGTACCGAGCCGCCGCAGGCTCACCTCGCAAGCGTGGATTAAATGATGGCGCGAAGACCCGACATCGTTGGGTTCGTCGCTCATGCGAAAGGTGGATTTGGTCGAAATGAGGACTTTATCGCGCCGCCCTGTGATGGCCTGCCCCAAAATTTCTTCTGATAGCCCTCTGGAATACACATCGGCGGTATCAAACAGGTTCGCGCCTGCCTCTAGGCAAATATCAACGAGGCGGCTGGCCTCGGCGACATCGCTGCTGCCCCATTTGCGGAAGAAATCTGTTCCCCCGCCAAAAGTGGCTGTACCAAAACTAAGCACGGGAACCTTAAAACCGGAAGCGCCGAGGTGTCTGAATTCCATAATCGTCCTTATGGCAGAAGGGTGTAAATGAGTTGGATTTGCTGGCTTAATAGGGACAAAGTGCGGCTTTGTCCCTATATAGAGCTGAACCTATTTTAGATCGGCTTGAGGACGCGATCTTTACGAAGCTGCTTGCGTAAAATTCTTACGCCTTCGCTGTAAACTTCCTGTACGGCTTCGCGCCATGCCGGAATTTTGATCTCTTTAATCGTCGTCTCTTCGTAGCCGCTGCTCAATAGGGGTTGGAGCATATCTTCCCCCGCCCCGGCAGGTAAGAAGAAAAAGCCGACTTCGCTTTGCAGCGCTTTAGACGCTTCTTCCATTTCGCGCACTAAGGCCGCGATCACGGGCGGCTTGACGACGCTAGAGTCGATATAAAATTCATCAACTCGCGTAATCAGATTTTCCACTTGGAAGCCCATGACGGCAACCACCGCCTCCCCTGTGCCATGCGCGAGGAGATAGCTTTTCTGCCCAAAAGACATCATCACATCCATGCGGTTAAGGGCTTGCCCGGAGGAGCTATTGATGAATGTCGCAATAATTTCCGCATTAGTGGGCATCCCGCGTTTGACGGTAATACCGGAAGTATCAATTACAGGTACATCCGGCGCAGGGGCGGCAGCGGGCGGCGACGCACTTGGCGCGGCGGGTTTAGATGCAGCAGGCGCAGGGGGTGTTGGTACGCTTGGCGCGGTGGGTTTAGGCGACGCAGCAGGTGGTGGAACAACAGCAGGCGCGGGTGCGGCGGCAGGTGCGATAAAAGCCTGCGGAATCTTATTCCATGCCGCTTGTACCTGCTTCCAAGTTTCATCGACATTACTATCGTTGTTTATGACGACACTGGCCTGCTTCAGTTTTTCAGCTTGTGGGCCCTGCGCGAGGATGCGCTGCTTGGCATCCGCTTCCGTCATCTTGCGTTTAGAAATCATGCGGGTATATTGCGTTTGTGGCTTGGCATCCACCACCCACACGGCATCCACCCCTTTGCCCAAATCGCCCTCTAACAGCTTAATCGCTTCGATGATGACCACCGACTGCTTGGAACGGCTGATGAGGGTGTTGATAGCCTGCCCGATCACAGGATGCGTGATGGCTTCTAACTTGGCAAGCGCATCAGGATTTCCGAAGACAATCTGACCCAGCATGGTACGGTTAATCGTCTTATCAGGGTTAAGGATGAACTGCCCAAAGGTATTGACCACCGGCTGATAAGCCGGCGCGCCGGGGGACATCGCTTGATGAGATAGCCCGTCCGCGTCGATAGTATAGGCACCGAGATGCTGCAACATCTGGCGAACCACGCTCTTCCCGACGGCAATATTCCCCGTGAGACCGATCACGTATTTATTAGCCCAACGACCCACGGACGCACCTCCGATTATGACTTAGAACACGATGATGAGTGTTTTAAAAAACCAACGAAACTGGGGCAAGTATAGCACACAACCCCTTCACATCACCAACGAGTCAACCAATCTGGGTATTTTTCGCAATGGCAGTTTGATTGTGAAGGCTGTTCCCCGCCTGATGGCGCTTTGGCAGACAATTGTCCCGCCCCATGTTTCGACGCTGGTGAGGACGACGACCAATCCTAACCCGACCCCCTTAATCTGTTCGGTGTTGCTGGCGCGATGAAAAGGCTCAAACAAGTGTTTTTGATCTTCTTCGGGAATACCCAACCCTTGATCGCTGACGCGCAAAATCAGGTCATCGTCGGCGCTGCTCAGTTCTAGGCGGATTTCTCCGCCTTCGGGTGAATATTTAACAGCGTTGGTGAGCAGGTTGATGAGGATATGATGGAGCAATTTTTCGTCCGCCATGACCTGACCCATCCTACTTTCAGCCTTAAAAATATACGTATGGATCGGGTTTTCATGAAAAACAAGCGAAATCTGCGATTGCGCCCATCTATCGAGTTTATGCTGCGGCAAGTGGGGGATGTCTGGTAAACTACAAGCGTCACGAAAGTGGAGTTATCTTATGAGTCTTTCCAGTCAACAACCAGAACTTGATAAACCTTTAATCGGCAGGCGCTACCTGCTGCATGAACAACTAGGTGAAGGGGGGATGGGGACGGTTTATCGGGCGATAGATCGCCTCACGGGGCAGATAGTCGCGCTTAAGCAGGTCATCACGGGTGATGCTCCGGCGGATGACGGCATAGACCCCAGCACCCACTTGCGAATCGCGCTCGCCCAAGAGTTTAAAGTCTTGGCTTCGCTGCGCCATCCCAACGTTATCGGTGTGCTGGATTACGGCTTCGCGCATGAGGGGGATGATGACACCCCACAGCCTTATTTTACGATGGAACTGGTCGCCAATCCTGAGACCGTCTTAGAGGCAGGCTATCAACAACCCTTAACGACACAAGTGGATTTATTGTTACAGATGTTACAGGCCTTGGCGTATCTGCACCGCCGGGGGATTATCCACCGCGACTTAAAACCGAATAACGCGCTGGTGACCACCGATGCCGAGGGCAATAAAGTCGTCAAGGTGCTGGATTTTGGCCTCTCGACAGACCGCGAAGAAGCCACCGGTGAGCAAGTCGTCGGTACGTTGACGTATATCGCGCCGGAAATGCTGCAAGGCAAAGCGGCGACTCCGAAATCTGATCTGTATGCTGTCGGCGTGATTGCTTACGAAATGCTGGCGGGTCATCATCCGTTTGACACCAGCAATACCACGCGCTTAATCCGCGACATCCTGACGACTCCGCCTAATGTATGGGCATTAGACATCAACGAGGATTTGGTCTTACTGCTGGAGCAACTTCTCCATAAAAACCCAGAATATCGTTATGAAAATGCGGAAGCCGTCATCGTGGCGCTGTGTGAGGCGATGAATCGTCAACTGCCGCAGGAGACGAAAGCCATCCGCGAGAGCTTTTTGCAAGCGGCGGAGTTGGTCGGGCGAACAAGAGAGGTGGAAACACTTTCTCGCTCCTTGGCGCGAGTGCTGACGACGGGCAAAGGCAGCGCATGGCTGATCGGCGGCGAAAGCGGCGTGGGCAAATCGCGCTTGGTGGACGAACTGCGGACGTTGGCGCTGGTGGAAGGGGCGCTCGTTTTGCGTGGGCAGGCCATCAGCGAAGGCGGGCATCCCTATCAATTGTGGCGCGATGTTTTGCGCTGGATGGCGCTGCTGACCGATATTAAAGATTTAGAAGCGGATGCGCTCAAAACGATTGTACCGGATTTAGCGACCCTGCTCGGACGCGACATTCCCGAAAATACGCAGTTGGATGCGTTCCAAGCGCGAGATTTTCTGCTCTCGGTGGTGGAAGACTTGTTCCGACGGTTCACTGTCGCGGCGGGTAAACCCAATGGTAAGCCGCAGTCGATGCTGGTTATTTTGGAAGATTTACATTGGGCCCCAGGCGAGAGTCTCTTGCTCTTGCGCCGGATTAATGCCCTCGTCGAAGAGATGCCGCTGATGGTGGTCGCCAGCTACCGTGATGACGAGCGCTTTTACTTGCCGACGGAACTGCCAGATATGCAAGTCCTGAAGTTAGATCGGTTGGCGACCAACGATATCGAAGAACTTAGCGCGGCGATGCTGGGAAATGCCGGACGAAAAGAAGAAGTTGTCGAGTTCCTGCAACGAGAAACCGAAGGTAATATCTTCTTTTTGGTGGAAGTCGTGCGGGCGTTGGCGGAAGAAGCGGGACGATTAGGGCAAGTGGGTGAAATGATCCTGCCAATGGGTGTGTTTTCCGGCGGGGTACAGAACATCGTCCAATGGCGATTGGGACGTGTGCCGGATAAAGACCGCCCCTTACTGCGGACGGCGGCAGTTTTAGGGCGCTGGCTTGATCTGGACGTGCTGCGTTTGATCGTCGCATCCGGGGCAGTAGCGACCTCGCATGAGACGGTTGATCTGGATGAATGGCTGACGGACTGCGTGAATGTCGCGGTTTTGGATGTACAGGAAGGCCGCTGGCGCTTCGCCCACGATAAACTGCGCGACATCTTGTTGCAAGAAATGTCTGCACTGGAACGCCAAATTACGTTTCAGCGTGTGGCGGAAGTCATCGAACAACATCACGGAGAGTCGGCGGAACAAGCCGCTAACCTCGCTTATTATTGGGGCATGGCGGGAAATCAAGAAAAAGAATTGGCCTACGCCACAAAAGCCGGAAAAGCTGCGCTGGCGGGAACGGCCTTTTTGCAAGCCGTCACCCAACTTGACCGAGCCGCACAGATTATCCAAGAACGGATTGAGTCTGGCGAAAGCGCCGCGCAAGGGCAATTGGCAGCGTTAAAAGAGGGTTTGGGGCAAGCCTATTTTGGCTTAGGCGAAACGATGAAGGCACAGGGTCTTTATGAGGACAGCCTGACGATTTATAAAACACTGGAAGATCAATTTGGCATCGCTCGCACGTCTAATCATCTTGGCGATGTGGCCTATGCCCAGAATGATTATGATCGTGCAGAGCAATTGCACACCGAAAGCGCAGCGCTCGCCGAAAAAATTGAGGATCGCACCACATTAGGTCATGCTCGTGCCGATTTAGGGCGGGTGGCTTATATAAAGGGAGAGTATAAAGAGGCGCGTGAGTTGTTTAATCATGCGCTCGTCATCAGCCAAGAAAACGGTGACAAATATGCCGAGGCAAACTTACTCGACAGCTTGGGGAGCGTCGCGCATGATCTAGGGGATTACACCGAAGCGCGGCGGTTGTGCCTAGAAAGTGTCACGATGTGCGAGGCTTTGGGAGATCGTCAAGGCATGGCGGCGGCTTATATCGGCTTGGGCAACATCGCGCAAACAATTGGCAATTACGCCGAAGCCGAGTCGCGCTATCAAGAGGCCATCGTTATTTGTGAGACGATTGGCGATCGTTTGGGGTTAGCGCTGGCGACGCAGCGTAAAGGCGATGTCGCGTATGCGCTGGCAAATTATCCCCAAGCAAGCCAGTATTACCATCAAGCACTCATCCAGTTTGGCAGTATTGGTGACAAACGCGGCAGCGCCACCACCCTCACAGGCTTAGGTAATGTGGCGCGGATGCAGCGCGATTATGCGTATGCCAAAGATAACTACGATCAAGCGCTTTCCACCTACCGCGAACTTGGTGATCGACGCGGTATCGCTGTCGCCTTAAATAATCTGGGCAACACGACCTATGCCTTAGGCGAAGATGCCGAGGCATGGCGTTATTATCGGGCCGCGCTTAAAGATGGGCTGCGGATGGGCGTGATCCCGTTGATTCTGGATGTCCTTGATGGGATGGCGGGTTTGCTGGTGAACAGCGGCGACAATCAAACGGCGGCGGAACTGATCGGCTTCATCCTTAATCATCCCTCGCTGGAAAAGCAGGGACAGAATTTCTCTGAACAGTTATTATCGCAGTTAAAACACGAGATGACACCAGAAGCCCTAACCGAAGCCCAAGCCAAAGGCCGTGAGAAGAGCCTACAGGCCATCGTTGAGCAGATGATGAACGCCGGTAGACACAGGCCATAAAAAAGCCGCGACAAAAGGATAAATTGTATTTGCTAAGGCGATTGCATAAAATTTAACAATTGTGTCGTAAAAGGTCATGAGAAGTTTTTAGGAGCAAGGGCTATCTTACCCCTACGCCTTTAACATTCTTTAAGAACCTTTAAAAAACCTGGAAATCGTTTTGATGCAATTGCCCTATTGTGTTTGCTTAAATCGCTTGACATCACCTTGATGAGATGTTACCTTAAATCCACAACTTCATAAGGTGAAGGTGCGCCAGTACCCGGATGTACGGCGCATAAATGGGGGAAGACCGGTGAAAGTCCGGCGCTGACCCGCAACGGTAATAGTTCCTGCGATATTTATCGCAAAGCTAAAGCCCGATTACCCGCCTTCACTTTGTCTCGTTCCGCAGCCGTGTGCTGCTACTTGCACCTTCGAGGATAAGGGAAGCGAGCGTGGAAATAATGTCGCCTATTGACGATTCCCGCTGCCCAGCGGGCTTTTTTGTTGTCCCCTTCTGCGCGGGGCTTTCCTCTGATTTACAGAGGAGGCCGTTATGAAACAACACCTGTAGAGATAAGCGCTGCCTTGCCTTTACAAAACGCAACACCCGTTGTTCATGTCTGTTCGCAAAGGAAGGAAAAAATTTAAACCATGAAACACCGTAATCTGATTCACGGCCTATTGATCGCACTGCTGATCGCTTTTTCGTTCTCTACCGTCATAGCACAGGAAGCCAATCTACTTGATACCTGCGTCGCCGATTTTGACGCAGAAGTCGATTACTTCCCGGAGAAAGTCGAAGTCACGCAATCGACAGGCTGGTCAGTCGAATATTTTAATAACTACAAAGTTGTCACGGTTAATCGTCCCTGGGCAAACGCAGCGGAAACCGATGCTGCTCAATATGTGTTGGTGCAGTGTGGCACACCCGCGCCCGAAGGCTATGACGATTTACCGATGATCGAAGTCCCTACCGGGCGTGTGATCGCGCTTTCGACAACTTATCTTCCGCATTTGGTTCAGCTTGGCTTAGTCGATCATTTAATCGGGCTGGATAGCTTCTTGTATGTCAATTCCGCGGAAGTCGCGGGAAAAATTGACTCAGGTGAGTTGATCGAAGTCGGCAACGGCTCATCTATCAATGTCGAGATGGTGCTGGATGCCGAGCCGGAGGTCGTCTTTGCCTATGGCAGCGGCTTCCCCGAATATGACGCGCATCCGGCCTTGATTGAATCCGGTGTATTTGTGGCGCTCAATGGCGATCTGGCGGAGACTTCACCGTTGGGTCGGGCGGAATGGATAAAATTCACGGCGCTGTTTTTTAATGCCGAAGCCGAAGCAACAGCTTTGTTCGATGAAGAAGTCACCGCCTACGAAGATTTAGCCGCCCTCACCGCAGACATTCCCGCCACAGAACGCCCCCTCGTGCTGTGGGATGCCTTCAGCGGCTATGATGAAGCATGGTTCGTCCCCGGCGCACAGAGCTATTCAGGCCAGCTATTGCGCGATGCTGGCGTAAACAATGTCTTGAACGATGCGCCCGAAGTGCAAGACGTGACTGGCAGTGTATCGTTTGCGTTTGAGGCGGTTTACGCTGCTGGATTAGATGCGGATATCTGGCTGGCGAATCAATTCGGCATCACAACGCTGGACGACTTACGCGCTGTTGATGAGCGTTACGGCGATTTAGGCCCCTTTACAACGGGAAACGTCTATAACAACGATGCGCGTGTCAACGTAAACGGCGGCAACGACATTTATGAAACAGGCGTAACCAGCCCCCACTTGATTCTGGCGGACATCATCAAAATCCTCTATCCCGACCTGCTGCCCGATTATGAGTTGTTCTTCTATCGGCTGATGGAGTAACGCGGCGTAATCTGACGTAAGGCTTTTGCAAGACATTTGTAAGACTTCCGTTAGCCCACCGTTAGACTTGCTCAATATGTTTAGGGTGTCTAATTTAGACACCTTTTTCTTTCCTATGAGGAGTTGAACCATGTTAAAAACAAACCGTATCCGCTTATTTCTTGTCGCACTTGCTTTAGTTGTCGCTGTAGGTATTCTGCCCACCGCCCGCACCACTGTTAGCCAAGCACAAGATGATGCGCCGTTAGTATGCGATTCTACCCTCATGCTGCTGCTTTATATTGCCGAACACGATTACGATTATCTCTCCGGCTTCATGATGAACCAAGCCGAAGCCATGCGCCCAATCGATTATGGACAGTATACCCCGCTGATTCAGGAAACAATGGCGATGATGACCGCTATGATGGAAGAAGCTACCGAAGAAGAAATGATGGCGATGGAATCGATGGAAGCAATGGTCGCGCCAATGATGGAAATGAGCCTGCAAGAATTGACCGATGCTTACATGGCAGGCATGGAGATGGATGCAACCGATCTTTCCACCTTTACCCAACTACCTGCTGGCGTAGTTGCGGATGAAGACCCGGCCTGTACCGCGCTGCGGGCGAATGTGGAGCAGTTCATTTTGGCCCACATCCTTGCAGAATCCCAAATGATGATGATGGAAACAGCGCAATAATTTAACCAGCATCTTAACCAGAAGAATAGACCATTTGGCATGGTAGGGAAAATCCCTACCATGTTTTTATGATTCGCCATTCCCCATATTTTACTCTTTTATTGGCATGATTTAGTGCATAAAGGATTGATGCTATAATTGTGTGATGATTAACCGACCCTTGGCGCTCCAAACTCCCGATCCTCACATAACCTTGCGCCCTGTTCAACTGACCGATGCGGTCATGATCCATACCTTATGCTGGCCTGATCGTCCACAAGCGGCGATTTACCAACTCTTCACCCGCGCCCAACAGTATGGACGACAGGGGCGCGGTCTGGGCGTGGTCATTATGGAAGGGCAGCACAATATCTTACGCGGTTACGGTCAAATACTCCTGTGGCCTCGCTGCGCGGAAATCAGCGATTTGATTGTGGCGGAAGAACATCGCGGACGCGGATTAGGTACGGCGATGATTCAATATTTAGTCAGGGTGGCTTGCGACATGCAGGCCGAATGTGTCGAAATTGGCGCGGCCTTAAGCAACACCGGCGCGGTTGCCTTATATCGGCACTTGGGTTTTGAGGACAGCCATATTTTGATGCTCAACCTCGGCAGCGGTCAAGAACCCGTTTTATTTTTGCGCCTCATCTTAACGCAGGTTTAAATTCTTTGAACCACCAAGTCATCGAGAACACCTAATAAATTCTTCAATCTTCTTTTTTCTTTGCAGGACTTTCGCTTACCTCACCCCCCGGCCCCCTCTCCAATACTTGGAGAGGGGGAGAAAAACGCATCTTGAAGTCCCCTCTCCATGCAATGGGGAGGGGATTTAGGGGTGGGGTAAATGCGTGAGCGAAAGTCCTACTTTGTAATCTTTGTGCCTTTGTGGTTGGGTTTGATCTTTAATGAGGCGTATAAAAAATCTGGTACGATTACCATGTTTGCGTCAACTTCGCGGTAGTCAGATTTTTCCACAACTGTTATAATCAACATGTTTGTAGGAAAAATTCCTAAAAAGCTCACTGGAGAGGTCGCATAGTGGCCTAGTGCGCTCGCCTGGAACGCGGGTATGGGTAACACCATCGTGGGTTCGAATCCCACTCTCTCCGCAGAAAAAAACCAGTGTCAAGTTGATGCTGGTTTTTATTTTTATCATAGAAGTTAGGCAGTTTATAAGTTATTGGTCTTTAGTCCGCCGGGAGTGACACATAGGTCACTCCCTACCAAAATAGACTTCCCTGTAAGGGAAAATCTAAAAACTGATCTGTTTAGCGCACAGGCTGACCCACGCCGCCACTGCAAACCGCGCCGAGTTCGGGCGTTTGAGGGCCTTGCTCATAGTTACGGATAAATTGGCCCAAGCGACCATCCTCCGCATCATCAAGCAACAACTGTAAACCCCAAGCCGTTACAACAATCGGGCTTTCCTGCCCCGGATATGGGCTGAGTAAGCGATGGCTGGCACCGCTAACGAGGTCTTGCAAGCGCTCAATCTGGTCGGCAGGCAAATCGGGGTTATAAGTGATCCAAACCGCGCCATGTTCCAACGAATGGACGGCATATTGACTGTCAATTGGCGTATCGTAAACGCCGCAATTCTGCCAAGTCGGGTTATGAATACCGCCAGAAGGGGGTAATTCTTGGGCATCAGTATAGCTTGCGCCTTCTTGATGCCCCCGCTGTAACCCGCCGATTCGTACAATGTCATCAATATCGACCTGCCGATTTTGGAAGGAATTTAACCCAATGATGCCGACGATGAGCAGCGTAAGCATAATAGTTCCCCCGATGACGATCCGTTCAAATGTGAACAGATGTCCGTAGCGTTGCATAATCGCATCGAAGGGGCCAGGTGCTTTAGTCGTCTTTTGCGTTGATGTTCTTTTAGCCATAGCGAACCTTTTCATTTTTTATAGGGGTAAACCGGACAGCATAATCCACAATCTTATTTCAAAAAACCGCCGAACGGCGGTGTACAAATCCACTTAAAACAGGCATAGATTACCAGAAAAATCAAAAATGTGGATATTGAGTCGGGGTATTGTGGTTATTAACCTCAGTTTTGGATAGCGCACTTTGATTAACTTTTATGATGTCCTCATCCCCCGACCCCTTCTCCATTGCATGGCGAAGGGGAGAAAAACAGTTCACAATGGTTCTTTAAGTCCCCTCTCTACGAAGTGGGGAGGGGATTTAGGGGTGGGGATAGAATGAAAACACTGTCCGAAACTCAGGTTTATTAGGATGTCGATATTTGTAAAATGTTTGTAAAAAGGGACACCCTTATGGATGCCCCTCTTTAATATTTTGCTCTTACGCGGGTTCTTGACGGTAAATCCGCACATGTCGTGTAGGTTCGTCGCCATAACTCCGGGAAGCCAGATCAGCTTTGCGGGCAAGCTCATGCTGGCGGCGGCGCAGCGTGGAATCCTGCGGCGTGAGGTCGATAAACTCGACTCCGGCGCGGATTCGCAAAATCGCCTGCTCAGTCTCCCGGAGGGCTTCCCCAAAAGGGTCAAGGGGGTTGACCTCCAACTTAAAGATGTCGATCAGGAAGTTTTCCATCTGGCTGACAGTATTCGCCCGCAGCACATAAATCGGCATCCCGCGCCGTTCCGCGTCCACGATCAATTTGGGGCGGCGGCGGTAATAATTCTTCAACGTTACAATCGCATCGGACTGCGCCATATCTTCTACGACGTTCAGGGGCACATGCA
>Ga0335394_10000616_pt1 | contig 38338 bp, 36 predicted proteins | sample MAT03_FD_205741 | JGI IMG/M metagenome (GOLD analysis project Ga0335394, IMG submission 205741) | Freshwater microbial communities from Lake Fryxell liftoff mats and glacier meltwater in Antarctica - MAT-03 (spades assembly) (version 2) ...
TCTTCCCGATGATATACGCTTTATGGCGTTTATCAGCTCATTGGGAGCGGAGTTTTTATTCAGGTAGCCGGATGCGCCGGCTTTTAGCACCCTTATAGCATATAAGTCTTCCGAATAAATGCTTAGTATTAAAACAGGGAGCTTTGGTTTGATTATTTTAATTTGTTCCAATGCTTCCAGGCCGCTACGGCCGGGCATATCCAGGTCGGATATTACCAGGTCCCAGTCGTGCAGGGTAACTTCCTTAACCAGGGTTTCCCCATCGCTTACTTCTTTTATTTCTGCAGAGGGATACTCATCCTTCAGAATCTGCAAAAGCCCCAGCCGGATAAAGCTGTGATCGTCGGCCAAAATAATGCGTTTCATTTTTTTACCGGATTTTTCTATTCATGACTTAAAAGGTATAGTGATGATAATTTTAGTCCCATTTCCCGGCGATGAAAGCAATTCAAATTTTCCGTTCAGCGATGCTACCCGTTCTCTCATACCTAAATTACCATAAGTTATTTTTTCATTTGATAAAACAGTGTCGAACCCTTTTCCATCATCTTCAATTTCAAGTTTTATAACATCATCTGAATAATTTAAAGAACTTATTACTTTTTTAGCTTCGGCATATCTTGTGATATTTGTCAACGCCTCCTGGAAGACCCTAAAGAGACAGGTGCCAATAGATGCTTCTACATTTAAAACCGTTTCGGAACTGCTGAATACAAGAGGGATGCCTGTGTTGGCAGTAAACTGTCGTCCCTGCCATTTCAATGCATCTATTATGCCGTGATTTTCAAGGATATCAGACCGTAGTTCATTTAAAATTTTTCTGATAGACAAGTTGCTTCCGTCCAGCAGCGTTACTACGTTTTTTAATTTGGTTTTGATGATGGATGATTCTTCCGGAATTTTTTTATCAATCCAGGCTATATCCATTTTGATAGCTGTAAGTTGCTGGCCCAACTCATCGTGAATTTCCCTGCCAATCCGCTTACGTTCTTCTTCTCTTATATTTTGCAGGTGAACGGTCAGTTGCCGCAGTTGCTCGTTTGTACTTTTAATTTCAGCTTCAGTTTTTTTACGTTCTGTAATGTCCCTGATATTACACTGAATAACTTTTTTATGGTCGGCTATATACACATTACTTACAAATTCCACATCAATAACCTTCCCGGTTTTCGATTTAAGCGGCAAGTCTTCATAATGGATATACTCGTTTTCCTGGAGCTGGATAAATGCTTCTTTCGATGCTACAATATCTTTGAAAGTACCAAGCTCCCAAAGTTCTTTTCCTGATATCTCATTGTGAGAATATCCGATCAAATTCAAAAGAAACGGGTTTGCATCAAAAATCTTTCCGCTTTCAGCATCCAAAATCAGGATGCCTTCCTTGGCTGATTCAAACAAACGTCTATACCTTATCTCAGACCCATTTAACTCTTTCTCATTTTTTTTACGTTCTGTAATATCCCGGTAATTTAATATAATAGCATTCAGGTAGGGTTGATCTAATAAATTATTGTAACTAGATTCCAGCCATTTATAACTACCGTCCGGCATTTTATGCCGGTATTCCAAGAATTGTATATCAGATCGGTCTCCTATAACATCAGTAAGTGCCTTTGCTACCTTCACCACATCCTCGGGGTGTATCAGGTCGGGCCGGATTTTTCCCACGATTTCATTGCTATCATATCCAAGAATCCGTTTGCCGGAAGGGTTCATGTCTATTACTACACCGTCTGAGCCAATTACATTAAGTCCGTCGGTACAGTTTTCTGCAAGTGCTCTGAATCTTTTTTCATTATTAATGATTTTTTCTTCTGCTTGTTTTCGTTCGGTTATATCCCTGAAGAAAATAGACAATCCCTCCGGCGATGGATAGATATCGTTTTCGACCCATTTATCATAGGGCGGGTCGTATTCCTCCACATGAATGTATTGCTGCTCAGCCATGGCCCGGTGACAGGCTTTATAAAAAGTTTGGTCAATATCTTCAGGAAATTCCTTCCAGATATGCCTGCCAATCATTTCTTTTGGATTCCGGCTAAAAATTTCACCTGCTTTTTTATTCATGTAAGTATAACACCAGTTGCAGTCCAATGCTATAAAAGCATCAGTAATGCGTTCAAACAAAGCAGCAATATCGGGTTGCTGGTGCATACAAATAAGGTTTAATTTCAATAAATAATACTTTCATGAGGGTATCAGGTTATTGACATAGCTATTAATGCAGTCGCCCGGTCTTTATAGTTTTTATGGGGTGAAAAGAAAATACACCCGGCTAAGGGCTTTCATACTACTACTTATTTCATAAGATACGGAGAATAAATGGAACAGCCAACCTGCAATTGTCATATTTAATAACCCAACGTATTACCTCAAAAAAAAAACCGCCCCGTCTTAAGCGGAGCGGCTGGACATTGGACTGGACATTGTGTTGGCACACAAACAAAAAAATTAATGAGGTTTCAGCCTTTTATAAGGATAATGGGACTTTAATCGGTTTTCAAAGGATAGGCAGATTGTACAGTTTTTCAATCTTTTTTATTCTTACACTTAATCTCTGTTTGCTGATACAAAGAAAGGATGATGCACTGTCGGAAAAAATAGAGCTATTGCTTATTCTGTTATCATCATTATCCGGTCCTGATGTAGCTGTTTCTCTACAACCAGGACATCGTTAGTGTTACAATCGTTCAGTATGAAACAGTTGCACTGGATGTTGGCGACCAATGCAGCGGTTTTGTGTATGCACTAAGTGTGGCCGACCCCTTTATTAAAACCGGGATGTATAAAAATATTTGAGTAGGAGGAGCAGAGAAGCCTTCTTTTGGGCTGAATTTTACTACCCAGGGAAGCGAAAATGATGAAACTATGATTGCAAAAGATTCAGCATGATCAGCATATCTTCTAAGTGATTCAGACTAACGGGCTTGATAAAGAAGCCTCTTGCTCCTGATTCAAAACATTTTTTATTGGTAAACTTGTCCTCTTCACTTGTAAAAATAATAACTGGTATTTTTTTGATCTCATCGGTTCCTTCGGCTTTAATTGTTTCCAGCACTTCTTCGCCGCTTACTTTCGGCATACTTAAATCCAATAAGATAAGGTCAGGTTTAATATAATCAGCGGCATTGGCATATTCCCCTGTTTTAAACAGGTATTCGAGGGCTTTTTCACCGTCCTTAACATGAATAATTTCACCCATTGATCCGAAATAGTTTAATTTTCTGACTATGGATTCAAAATCATGAATATTATCTTCTGCTATTAAAATATTAATCAGTGCCATTATCGTGCTATTTTTTTTTATTCTGGAAAAAACAAATAATCAACTGCCGCTAAAATTAGCAATATATATAATTACGGGTTTTAGTAGTTGAACTATTTTTTGAGTAGTATTAAATCTACAAATTGCTTTTTGTTTTTACCGGCATTGAAAAATAAAAGCTGGCTCCTTTATCCACTTCTCCTTCGGCCCACACCCTGCCCCCGTGTTTGGTTACAATTTTATGCACATTGGCAAGGCCAATGCCTGTTCCTTCAAAATCGCTGTAGTTATGCAGGCGTTGAAACACCTGGAATAGTTTGGCCTTATACTTTTCATTAAAGCCGGCGCCATTATCTTTTACATAAAATACGGTTTCCTCCTTAGTAGTAGTGGAACTTATTTCAATGATGGCCAGCTCCCGTTTCTGAGAATATTTAACGGCATTGCTGATAAAATTTATCCAGACCTGGTACAGCATTTTTTCATCTCCTTCCGTATCGGCAAGGTCATGGATATTCCATTGAATATTTCTGCCCGTATTCAATTGCATTACATCCCTCACCACTTCTTCCACCAATTTTTCGGAACAAACAGGTTTGTGTTCCAACGACTGCTTGCTTAGTTTTGAAAAATTAAGCAGGTCTTTAATGAGCTCTCTCATCCGGATAGCATTCTCATGAATGTAGCCGAGTATTTTTTCGGTTTGGGGTTCCAGCCGCCCCTTTGTTTTTTTTTCCAGTAATTCTGCAAAGCCGATAATGCCCCTTACGGGTGCATGCAGGTCATGCGAAACGGCAAAACTAAAACTTTCCAGGTCGGCATTGGCCGTTTCAAGCAATTTATTTTTTTGATTGAGCTCCCGTTGCAGGGTAGTCATCTCGTTGTTCACTTTAGAGAGTTCATTCAATGCTTTATTATATTTAGCGTATGAAGTGGGTGTAAGTGAAAAAAAAGAATCGCCTTGCGTCGAAATATCCGGGTTGTTTGTAAATTGATTCCAGCAATCATCCAGTGCAGCAGGCGAAGAGGAGCCGGCAATAAATTGTTGTTGATTGTGCTGATGCATGCAAATAAAAAAAGCAGGCGTTTCGGTTTCGGAAATTATAAAATTGATTTCATGGGGTGCTGTCCCCCCTGTTTTTTTAGCATTTGATAAGGCAGCAAAAAAACGGGCATAACTTGTTTTGTACACATATTGCAATAAACTTGTTCCGGGTTTAAAAATCAACAAATCATCCCGGTGAATTTTTACAATGCCGGCATTGCCGGTAATTTCCAAAATAAAAGTGGCTGACATTTTAATTAATTAAATAATGCTGATAATTGCTGATGCACCGTTTCTGCTGATTCTGCGTATGCATCCGCACCTATTTTTTTCCAAAGCTCTTTGTCCTGTTTAAAAGGGTAGCCACCTACAATAATTTTTACCGGCCATGCTGTATTGTTTCGGATTGTTTCAATTAATGTGCGGGCCTGTTTTAAATGAGGAGACAGGGTAACTGATAAAGCAAGCACCTGGGCCTTGTTTTGCTCAATGGCCGAAAGAATGGCGGTGGCGGGTGAATTAGCTCCCAGGTAATAGGTTTGCCAGCCTTCCATTTCTAAAAAATCGGTAATGATGCGGATACCTATTTCGTGCAATTCATTTCCAATACAAGATACCACCACATTTTTACCTGTGGAAGGTCCGCTTACTATAAAAGGATATAGCTGCGACATGATTAATTGTGTGGATGCGGTACAAAAATGCTCTTGCGCCACGGTAATCATATTTCGTTCCCACAGCCGGCCTACTTCATATTGTGATGATTGAAAAATATGAAGGTAAATATCTCTTACCGGCATGCCGTTTTTTATCAGGTTAAAAATCATTTGGTGGGCTTCTTTACGTTTGCCGGCCAGTAATAATTGCAGGTATGCTGATGCATCTTCGGTAATTGTTGAATCATGTTGCAGGTAACTGTCTTCCTTACAAGCCAGGTGGGTGATAGCACTGTCGAGGTACTCGGTTGCGGCCTGCCAGGGTTCTCCTCCTTTGGTTTGTATAATATATCGCATGGAAACCAGGAAACGGATAAGGGAAATTTTAGGAATACCGAGTGAAGAAAGCACAGAATAAAGCCATTCGGTGTAGTTGACAAATAGTTCGGTACTTTTTAAACCGGCTGCTTCCTTTAAAAACTCAAAATTCTTTTTGGCATCCTGTAATGTTTGTGACCTGAACTTTGGCGCAGCGGCATCATCAATATACTGGAAGAGGTTGATATGATAGTCGGCCAACGCTTCTGTAAGTTCATCAATCGTTAAAGCAGTATTTACAGGCTCCTTGTTTTTAAAACTTTGCAGCAGGCCCTGCACTCCTTCATCAATAAGCGTTGCATATGTATCCTTATGAAATAATTTTATGATTATTAAAAAACGGATGTGTGAACTTTTATCAAAGCCCAGAGATTGTAACAAATGTTGCTGCCAAAAAATAAAATCCAGGTGCACGGAGCTTTGTTCTTGTTTGGCCCGGTCAAAAAATTGAATACTGTATGCCAGGTCGGACTTTGCCTTTTCAGCAAATTGCATTTCGGCCGTTTTATCAATTGTTGAAAATAAGCAGCTGTGAAACTGAATCAAATCATCGGCATTGCCGGAAAGAAATACTTCAGCAGTATTGATTATTTGGAAAGCCTGATTAATTAAAGATATCTGTCCTGCTTCCAGTTCATCTTTGCAAAGCATCAATTCTTCCAGCAATTGAGCAAGCTCCTGTTTTCTATTGATAGCATCTAAAAAAGCAAATTGCCAGCGGCACAAATTTATAAACTGCTCTGGTTGTTGCTCAAGAAACTGTAACAGGTTGTTTTTATCCCAGATGCAGGTATCGTTTATATGATCTGCTAAATCAGTAATGTTAGGTTTACTGATGAGGCGATTGTAAATTTTTTCTGCTGTTATCATGGTTCACAAATTTTATACATTCCTTTAATTGAAATGCTGGTATAGCTCAACGAATTTATGTTGTGCCGCAGCAATAATTTCACCAGCATTTTCTTCGGCTCCGGCAACATAGCCGATTAAATAATCTCTAAACTTCACCCACTGGCTACCGGTTTGGGCACCATAACCTGCAAAAAAATTCCCGAAGGAGGCATCAAACCAATCCAGTGTGGCAAGTTGTTTTAAAATTACCCTGCCACCCAGTGATGAACCTTCCAGCACATAAAAGGCGCCAACCAATTCGTTGATAGCAGATGGTGTTGATTCATCCGTTTCAGGAACTGTTTCGTTCAGCATGCTGATATCTTTTTGGAGCATGGCTAATTTTAGCCGGCTTTCCCAATCCGGAAAAATAGTTGCCAGTTCGTCCTGTTGCCTGTAAAGTTGCTTTTCAAAAGCAGCAATTACCGGGTACCATTTTTTTAGAATTCCTGTGTACTCTTCTTTAGTAAGACTTGGATGCATTAATTGCTTCATCCAATGGGCCTGTTCAATGGTCTGGTGCTCTTGCTGAGTTGCTGCTTTTAACCGGTCAGTAAATTCAATTGTTTGGTTCATGCGAAATGATAGTCTTTTAAAAATGTGTTTAACCAGGCTTCGTTGTCGCCTTTAATTATTGTTCGGGCCGGTGAATTTAAATAATGATGATGTTTATATTCTTTCACCTTTTCATTATCCTTTCCCTGCAAAAATTCTTGTGTATGTAGCGTACAGTAAGCCGTCCATTTATTAAGATACGCATTAAAGGATTTTTGCAGTAACGGCATTTGAGATACAGCAGCCTCGGAAAATAGTGCTACTTCCGATGCTATTTCTGAAAACCAAGCCGGCCATTCCTTTTTGGGCGGAAAAACAGCCACCCATTTCTCGTAATCTGCTTTTAATTGCTGGTACAGCAAAGGCGCTTCATCCGATTGTTGCAACCACTCTATATCCAACACTATAACATGAATCTTATCCTGAACTAATACCCATTCGCATGCAAATACGGGCATTTTTAAACTGTTAACCGTAGGGTAAATCATCACCGTAGCAATATCCAACACGGCCGACTGAATTCTTGAATAACGGAATGTAGCAGTATTATTTTCGGCGACAAAACCCGAACTGGTTATCAGAATTTCTTTGCCGTTATTGAGTAATGTGTTTTTTTCAAATTCAGCAGGCCGATCCTCTCTACTCCAATTGAATAAAGGGTTTGTTTTTTCAAAAGCATCCTGAAATGTCCAGTCAAAATTATTTTTCATTTCTTGATTTTATAGATACCCGAAAAATCAACAAACTGGCACCTCTATTCCCTAACCAGCTACCGGAATCAATAAAAAATCTATCCCGGTTTAAACAAAATATCTGTTGTGGTTTCCTGGTTAATATGCATGATGGTTCATCAGATTAACAAGGGAGGCAGTATTACGAACGACTAATTTTTTTAAAATATTGTAACGGTGTACCTCGATTGTTTTTAATGAAAGGCTCAACTTTTCCCCAATTTCCCTGGAGGATAAGCCACCCTTAATAAAGGCAATAACATCCAGCTCTCTTTTCGACAATGAATTAAAATCAGGTTTATCATTAGTTAGTTCAAATTCCCGATGGGTAAGTATTTCTTTTACTTCATCGCAGATGCAGGTCCTGCCTTGCTGTACTTCAAGTATTGTATGAATAAATTCTTCCCGGGAAGAATTCTTGGTTACATAACCCGATGCTCCCATCTTGAACATTTTTTTTGCATAATCTGGCATAGCATGCATGGAAACACCAATGATTTTTGAGCCGGGCGAAAAACTTTTCAACAGCTTTGTGGCATCAAACCCGTTGAGATTGCCCATATTAATATCCATCAGGACAATATCAGGGCAGGTAGTTTTAGCTAGCTCAACCGCCTGTTCACCCGAAGAAGCAACTGCCACTACCTCGAAACGGAGATCATTATTCAGGATAATCGACCAGGTGTCCCTGATTAGCTGATGGTCATCGGCAATTAAAATAGATATTTTTTTCATGATGGTGTTATTTCAAAATTTATATACGCAAAGATTATAACAGGCTGGTCAGCAAAATATAGTACAAACAATTAAAAAATGTAGTAGAAACTACTACCATCTGCCACTAAGTGTATAACCGCATGCTTATAAGAAACAGCAGTAATGGATCAACTAAAAAACCGTTCCGCCAAAAGCGGAACGGCTGGACATTGCGGATGATGACTACTTACAAAGTGAATTTTAATGGGCTTAGTTTTTCATAAGGACAAATTGGGTTTCAGCGGATTTGGTTTACACTCACACATTCAAAGGGTAATAGATTTTAAAACGGGTTTTCAAAGGATAGGCAGATTGTACAGTTTTTCAATCTTTTTTATTTTTATACTTAATCTCTGTTTGCTGATACAAAGAAAGATGATTCACTGTCGGAAAAAATAGAGCTATTGGTTATTCTGTTATCATCATTATCCGGTCTTGATGTAGCTGTTCCTCTACAATCAGGCCATCGTTTGTGTTATAATCGTTCAGTATGAAACAGTTGCAGGCCGAAACAGTTTCATTTCCCCCACATTTCTTATCTTCCTTCTTCAATTGCTTGCTATGCACAAATCAAAGATTGCAGGAATCGGCATGTATGTACCGGCCAATGTAGTTACCAATAACGATCTGCTGAAGTACATGGATACCAGCGATGAATGGATACAGGAACGTACCGGTATTAAAGAACGCCGCTATGCACACCGCACCGAAGAAACTACAACCACCATGGGTGTGGAAGCTGCTAAAATTGCTATCGAAAGAGCAGGCATTACTCCACAGGATATTGATTTCATCGTTTTTGCTACACTGAGTCCCGATTATTATTTTCCCGGCTGCGGTGTGTTGTTGCAACGGGCTATGCAAATGAAAGAAATAGGTGCTTTGGATGTACGAAATCAATGCTCGGGATTTGTGTATGCCCTTAGTGTGGCCGACCAGTTTATTAAAACAGGTATGTATAAAAATATTTTAGTGGTAGGTGCAGAGAAACATTCTTTCGGATTAGACTTTACTACAAGAGGAAGGAATATTTCTGTCATTTTTGGTGATGGTGCTGGGGCAGTCGTTCTTCAACCAACAGAAAAAGAAAACCAGGGTATCCTTAGCACTCACTTACATAGTGATGGTGCTGCAGCAGAAATTTTGGCAATGTATAATCCCGGCACTCATGCCAATCATTGGTTGAATCAAAAAGTAGCTGACTTCAATGAAAATGAAATTGGTGATATGTTTATGAGCCATGATATGATTGACAAGGCGCAGAACTTTCCTTTTATGGATGGGCAGTCTGTTTTCAAAAAGGCAGTGGTAAAATTTCCTGAAGTAATAATGGAAGCATTAGCAGCCAATGGTCTTCAGACTACGGACATCAATATGCTTATTCCTCACCAGGCCAACCTTCGCATTGCACAGTTTGTTCAGCAAAAATTGAAACTAACCGATGACCAGGTTTATAATAATATTCAAAAATTTGGTAACACTACGGCGGCCTCTGTACCAATTGCATTGTGCGAAGCATGGGAAGCCGGGAAAATAAAAGATGGCGACCTGGTTTGTCTCGCTGCATTTGGGAGTGGCTTTACCTGGGCCAGTGCATTAATAAAATGGTAGATACATTTTGCTACCACATTCTTTTTAACTTCTTACCCGCACTTTGGTACAGTCGTTGAATTATCAATTATTATGAAAAAAATTATACTACTAACAGGTTTACTTTTTTCGATGTTGTTTACAGTGGCCCAAAGTGGCAGCTGGATAATCAGGCTTAATAATAAAACAATACTCTCCACCCGCCAGGAGGATGCAATTAAAAATGTCAAAAAAATAAAATTAACTGACTGGAAAAAATCAGGCAAACTTGAAATCATATTTACTGAAGATGAAAAAAACACCTGGATGCGTTATTTTCTATTGGTGGATGAAAAAGATAATGAGCTGCTGAGGAAAGACAGTACTACCCATGCTAAAATATCTCTTGCCGTACTACGGAAAGCATTTGCCGGTAAAAAACTAATAAAAATCTACACTACTATTTCGCCGCTTGATCCCAATATTGCTATCCGCATGAGAAGGGTACATTTATGTACCTTGCAGCTACCTTAGCCAATGCGTCATATTATTTACATCATCAACCCTATTGCCGGCACCAGGACTAAAAAAGACCTGCAATTGTTCATTGAAAAAAAAACAGTTGCAAAAAATATCCCTTTCCACGTTTTTCCTTCGGTAGCCAGTGGCGATTACTCTTTTTTGTATCCTTTTATTAAAGAGTATAAAACAACTGATGTGGTTATTGCCGGTGGCGATGGCACAGTAAGCCAGGTAGTGAGCAGCCTTATGAAATGTAATGTAAACTTTGGCATCATACCCTGCGGATCGGGAAACGGATTGGCCTTTACGGCAAAAATTGCCAAAGAACCAGCAAAGGCATTAGATATTATTTTCAATGGAAAGCCTGCCGCCATTGATGGATTTTACATCAACCAGCAGTTTGCCTGTATGTTAGCTGGTTTAGGGTTTGATGCTAAAGTGGCACATGATTTTGCACAACAACCCAACCGTGGATTGACAACTTATGTAAGACAAGTGGTGAAAAATTTCTTTTCCGCTAAAACATTTTCGTTTGAATTAACGGTAAAGGATAAAACATTTACTACGGATGCTTATTTTATCAGTATTGCCAATAGCAACCAGTTTGGCAACAATTTTACCATTGCCCCCAAAGCCAGCCTGACTGATGGGTTGCTGGATATTGTAATCGTTACCAATCAAAATAAATTGAGTGTGTTGCTGCAAACATTGAAACAAATCCGGGGAAAAAACAATCCGATAACTATCGGATTGGAAACAAAAACGATAGAAGAAAAAAAGAAAGGCGTTATCTATTTTCAAACGGATAAACTCAGCATCAGCAATCTTTCTCAAGCCCCCCTGCATATTGATGGCGACCCGGCAGAAACACCGGAGAAACTAACTATTGAAGTAAAGAAAAAATGTTTCCGGCTTATTCAGCCTTAAGTGTATCTGCAACATTTCGTAGTTTGAATAATTCAAGTGCCTTCCGAAAACTTCTTTGATTTGACGGGGAATTAATAGAAAGCATTATGTCTTTCTCTTCTCTTTTAGTAAGATGGAAATTCAATGCCGCCTTATTTTCTTCCTTATCTGTCGCATACTGAAAAGCAATTTTATAAACCGGGCTGCCGCTTCGGGTGGTGTAATAGTTCAGCATATCATTCTGAAAATATTCCATCATCTTAAACCAGTTATGCTGTAACAACAAAAAAGGTTTAGTGGCATGGTCGCTGATGTCTTCTGACAAATAGGGAGCCTCCCAGCCACCGGCTGTCCGGTCCCTTATCTGGATGACAAGCACACCGCTGGTGTTTTCTTTTATCCAATCATCGAATGAAACAAGAAAGCGGAGTGTGGTTTCCTGGCCATAATTATCCCGCAGACCGGCATCCATTACATCTATCACCGGATTAGATGGCAGCCATACATTTGGCAATACAATCGGGAATGTTGCATTCATCCGCATGGCTGTCAGCATACGAATACTGAAAGGGTCTTGCTTGGCAAAGAAAGTAGTAAAATCAACTGCATCCGGATCAACCGCCGGGGTGTTCATAGTATCCTGCGGGGCTTGCATCATAAAACGGACAGGCTGCGTACTGATAATCATCTTCCGGCTGTCTCTTGTAACCACTGAATTAAAAAACATCAACGGAATGTTGGCCGCTTTTTCATCCGCCACATAATCCTTCAATTGTTTATTCAAAAATCCTCTTGTATTACTGTTGAGTTTTTGTTCAAAAGCATAACCCCTGTCTTTTACATAACGATATGGACCTACGCTGAATTTTTGTGCCGGTGCAATAAGATCCCTGGCAAAAAAGGAAGTGAACAACGGATTCAATAAATCACCGGCAATATCATTTACATATTGCTGATCCTGCAGGTTGATGTTCTGTCCTTGTTGCCGGCGCAAATATAATTCCCGGAAATAAGCAGCTCCAATCATTCCCCCGGATGCACCGTTAATTAAAAATGTCTTTTTAAATATGCCCCCTTTAGTAATACTGTCAAGATGTTGTAAAACACTTATGGTAAATGTAGCGCTGCGGTGACCACCACCGCTGGTATTCATCAGCACCAGCAATGGCTTATCACTATCCTGCTTTTTCTTCCAGGTGTTCAGTATGCTGATCATATTCTGCTTATCGGCTTCCATATTTTCTTTGCTGCCAAGTGCCAGCAATCCTTCTCTGGTGTAAGAAGGCCGTTCATTTTTATTCCAGTAGTTAAGGCCGTAAGCTTTGTTGCGGGGATCTATCCAGTCAAACTTGTAAAAAATATTCAGCAGTAATACAAGACCCAAGAGGTAAGGAATACTCCAGCTTTGTAAAAAATAAGTAATAGCCCCTGCCACACCAATTAAAATGGAAAAGAAAATAGTAATGCTGGCGGCAGCAGGCAATTGAAAGAAAGCACTATCCAGCAAGAAACCTATAGTGATGAGAAACAAAAACGCAGCAAACACCGAAAGGATAGCAGCAAAGTGATGCCGCTTAAAAATAGATGCAACAAACTCATCAGTATAATGCGAAACATCCCTTGCAGGCCGTAAACGGAATGGTGTTTCAAAATACCACTCCACTTTCATCAGTGGTGTGCCATGATAGATTTCTTTCACCGTGCCAAGGTGGGTGATATAAGATTTCGGGTTGCTGATTATCGGCATCATCCGGCGAAGTATAGATCTGTCTGCCCTGAAAAAATAAATAAATGAGGCGGCCAGTAAAAAAATTAATCCGGCTGCAAAACCACCGAATAAAAATAAAATTTCAGTGGCAGGGATGAGTTCTTTGTAATGATCATACTGGTATGCTTTTATAAAATAAAACACCAGGAAGATTCCGGGAATAATAGAATTGTTGATACAATATTTCAAAAAAGGATTAGTAGTGGCAGCGAGAAAACGAAAGTGGCGGCTAAAGAGAATAAAGGAAGCAATATTCCAACTCATGATAAACATACCAATGGAAGCTCCGACAATGGCAGAACTAATGGAGTTAACATTCCCTAGATATTCCGGTGCCAGGAACAATGAATCGGCACCAAATGTTTTCATGAATGTTCCGTTAACCACAGAAAAAAGTACAAACCAGAATAACAGCAATACCTGGTATTTCCTGACATGCAGAAAAACTAACTGTATAGGAAAGGAATAAAAGAATCCCCGTAGCCAGGCTTTCATAAGAAATGATAAATGGTTGCACCTAAAATACTACTAAATAGCTGGTTGGTCAAATGAAGATATAACTACCTGTGAACTTCCTTTTTTCTTACCAGGTAAAGCACCCAAACCAATGAAAGCAACAGCAACATGGCCACAAACTGGTGTGCCACTCCTAACCATAGGAAAACTTTTGTATCTAATGGGTTTAAAACAGTAAGAACTCCCAGCACTACTTGTAGCAACACAATCAGCAAAGGCAGTGCTTTTGTCTTTTCAAATAATTTGGTTCCCTTAACCTTATTGGCCCGCCACCACCAAATGAATAGTAAAACAGAAATGATATAAGCAAGATTGCGGTGAATGAAGTGTATCACCAACGGGTTATCCGTTAAAAAAGAAAGTCCGGAAAACTCCCGGTTTCCCAGCGAATGAACATTTGACGGCCACCAGGTGCCATTAATGGAAGGCCAGGTGGGTGCAACTATCGCCGCTTTCAATCCAGCCATAAAAACTCCGTAAATAAGTTGAACCACTAACAATACAACAAGCCAGTTAGCAAATTTTCGTAAGGGCTGATGAACAACAACCTGTTCGTTGGGTATCAATAAATCAAAAGCAAACCATAAAGTATAGCACAACAATCCCAGGGCCAGTACAAAATGAATAGCCAGTTTATAATGACTAACATATAACAGTTCAGAATCTTCCAAACCACTCTGCACCATTATCCAACCCACCAATCCCTGCACGGCACCCAATAGAAAAAGAATGATCAAAGGCTTTATCATCTCTTTCTTAAACCGTTTCTGCAGGATGAAGATGACAAACGGAATTATAAACACCACCCCTATCAACCTTGCCCAAACCCGGTGAAACCACTCCCAGAAATAAATGAATTTAAAATCATCAATGGTGAAATGTGAATTGACATATTTATACTGTGCAATCTGCTGGTATTTTTCAAAGGCGGTATTCCAGTCCTGATCGTTCATGGGTGGTAATGCCCCCATGATGGGTTTCCATTCGGTAATAGATAAGCCGGAACCGGTTAACCTTGTAATTCCTCCTAATAATATTTGTATAATTATCATTCCCACTCCTATCAGCAGCCAGATAGCAACAAGTTTCGATGAACGATGTGGTACATTTTCCATAGCGGATGCAAAGTTAGTTCTCATATACTGCCTGGAATACGGTTTGTTGAATAATATTTATGAAATTGCAACAATATGCTTAAACCTTTTTACCAGGAAGAGATGATGGAGGCCGGTTGTGATGAAGCAGGCCGTGGCTGCTATGCAGGACCAGTTTATGCGGCAGCCGTTATTTTACCAACCGATTTTTTCCATCCTTTTCTAAACGATTCAAAGCAGCTTTCTACCAAACAACGGGATGCTCTGCGACCTGTGATTGAAAAAGAAGCTATCGCTTGTGCTATTGCCTCTGTTAGCAATGAGGAGATAGACCAAATCAATATCCTGAAAGCTTCGTTCAAAGCTATGCACCTTGCTATTGATAAATTAAAAGCAGTACCACAGTTATTGCTGATTGATGGCAACCGGTTTATTCCGTATAAAAAAATTCCACATCAATGTTTTGTAAAAGGTGATGGCCGGTTTGCCAGTATTGCAGCGGCCAGCATTTTGGCCAAAACCTACCGGGATGAGTATATGCTCCGGCTGCATGATAATTTTCCTCATTATGGATGGAAAAATAATAAAGGCTATGGTACGGCCATTCATCGTGATGCTATTGCTGTACATGGGCTTTGCAAACACCACCGGAAAAGTTTTAATCTGCTACCACAGCAATCTGTTTTATACTAATAAATATGATACGACTTTTTTTATATGTTTATCTGCTGATTTTTTTCTGCTCTTGCTCTTTATCAAAAAAAACAGGCGATAGTGGTAGTTTCCGAATGCCTGGTGAATGGGAAGAACATGAAGCAGTATGGGTGGGCATTCTGCGGCCTTCGGGCAATGATACCGCTTCCGCAGCCATAATAAAAGCTATCTACAAAAATGTGCAGGTAAAAATTCCGTATGATAATGATGGCATGGTACATTCCTTTAACTTGTTTCTGCATACCCAACAAGTGGACACTACGCAACTACATTGGGTAAGAGATAGTATCCGCACTACCTGGATGAGGGATCCCGGCCCGTTATTTCTTGTAAATAAAAAAGGTGAACGAAAAGTAATTGACTTTAACTGGAACGAATACGGTCATTGTTTTGTTTACAATTACCAGCTTCGTTTAAGTGATATAATAACGGGCAAAATTGATCAACGCATCGCATCGTACTTGCAGTTACCCGTAGTAAGCACATCAATAGTGGCTGAAGGTGGTGGTATAGAAACAAATAGTGAGGGAGTATTAATGTCAACCGAAGAAACAGCACTACAACGCAACCCCGCAAAATCTTTATCCGAAATAGAAGCCGAATACCTGCGGGTTACTCATTGCAAAAAAATGATCTGGTTAAAAAGAATGACCCTTCATGATAAAGCGGTGCCCGGCCTATCTGCTGGCAACTGGGTAGGCGGTGGCGCCAACGGCCATATTGATGAAGTGGCACGGTTTATCAACCCGCATACTATTGCATTGGCCAAAATAGATGAGGAAGAAAGATGGAATAATCCCATTAGTGCTGCAGATTATACAATACTGGAAGAATGTTATGATATACTGAAAAAAGCTGTTGATGTAAAAGGCCGGCCCTTTACCATTATCAGGTTTCCATATCCCGATTTAAATGTACATGGCATTTCGAATTTAGTAACAGACGGATTACGTCAACGGTTTACCGGCAAAAACTTTAACCTGAAAAATGGCGATACGGTGTGGCGGGCACCGGCAGTTAGTTATATGAACTTTATGGTAACCAATGGGGTGGTGTTAAGTGCCGCCTATTGGAAAAAAGGAATGCCCATGCGGGAAAAAGAAAAAGATGAAGAAGTAAAAACGTTGCTGGGTCAGTTATATCCGGGCAGGCAGGTGATACAGATTAATCCCTTTTCAATAAACCTTTTTGGCGGTGGTATGCATTGTGTAACGCAACAGGAGCCCAAAGCAATAAAACGTTGAGATTTTTTTTCATTCTCCCCACCCTCCCAGCCCTTCCCTTATCAGTACCGGCTCATCACCTGTACAATCAACAATAGTAGAAGGTACGATTCCGCCGATGCCGCCATCAATAACATAATCCACTTCGTTCATAAAGTTTTCATACATCACTTCCGGATCAGTACTGTCTTCCACCATTTCTCCGGGCAATGATGCGCTGAGGATGGGCCGCCCCAGTTCTTTGATTATTGCCATGGCAATATTATTGGCAGGAATGCGAAGCCCGATTGTATCTTTTTTACTTTGCAAAATTTTGGGAACCAGCTTACTGGCTTGTAAAATAAAAGTGTAGGGTCCGGGCAAATACTCTTTCAGCAGCCGGTAGGTAGGGTTGGATAAAGGTTTTGCATAATCACTCAGGTGCGACAGGTCGCTGCAAACAAAAGATAATTGTGCCTTTTTAGGTTCAACATTCTTAATCCGGCATATCCTTTCCACGGCTTTTTGCTGCAATATGTCGCAGCCCAGGCCATACACCGTATCGGTGGGGTAAATGATGATGCCGCCTTTTTGCAGGCTTTCCACCACCTGCTTTATCAGTCGTGGTGGCGGGTTTTCCGGGTGAATTTGTAATAACATGGTTAATCGTTCTCTTTAAAAGTACAGGGTTTTAACAAATAGACCACCGGTAAACTCTATTTACCCGGCAATTCGTATTTTCACCGCCGCTTATCTTTGTAAAATTAAAGAATTGTCATGCAGTTAAAGCCGGTAGCCACCTTTGATACGATTGATCCAGAGGTGTTTAAAAAAGATTATTATCGCCCCGGTGTGCCTGTGGTCATCAAAAACCTGTCGCAAAACTGGCCAGCCAATACCAAATGGAACTGGGATTATTTTAAGCAATTAGTGGGCGACCAGAAAGTGCCGCTGTATAATAATGTAAAAAGTGACGCTTACACACCTATCAATACTGCCGACGATTATAAAACCTTTGGTGAATATATTGACATGATTAGCAGCGGCCCTGCTGCCTGGCGGATATTCCTCTTTAATATTTTTGACCATGCCCCGCAACTGATTAAAGATTTTGCCTGGCCCGAACACCTGATGAAGGGGTTTGTAAAAAAATACCCGATGCTGTTTACCGGTGGTGCCGGCAGCATTACCCACATGCACTACGATATTGACCTCTCCCATATACTGCACACACAGTTTGCCGGCAGAAAAAGGGTGCTGATGTTTCCCAATAAGGAACAGCACAAACTTTACCGTAAACCATTTGAAGTGTTGAGCCTTGCCGATTTTTCTCACTACTATGAACAAAACGGCTCGCCTGATTATGAAAAATTTCCAGCTTTGAAATTGGCAGAAGGCTTTGATTTTATACTGGAACCAGGTGATACGTTGTTTATGCCGGCCGGTTACTGGCACCACATGGAATATTTAGAAAGCGGTTTTGCCATGAGCCTCCGTGCCCTTCAACCTTCCTTTGCCGGAAAAGTAAAAGGCATCTGGAGCCTGATCGGTATGCGCAATATTGATACGCTTATGAAAAAGACAGTGCCGAAGTGGTGGTATAAGAGAAAGGAAAAGAAAGTGTACGAGAATGCGGAGAGGGTAATGGCTGGTGGATGATTTTTATTTCTTCTTTTTCCTAACCAATATTTTTTACGGCGGCTTATTTCCTCCTTAGCTCATCTATTGTTTTACGCATCCAGTAGTCGGTAACGTAATAGTAACTCACGGTGTGAAAAGCCACCTTCCCTTCTTTATCTACAATTACCTGTGTAGGGTATCCTTTTATATCATATGAATCAGCTATCTTTTTTCCGGCCGGGATTACATTATATTTAAATTCATATTCCTTAAGATACAGCTCCAGTTGTTCTTTTTGATCTAATGCAATAGCAATAAAGACCACATTCGAATCAGATTTATAATCATCCACTATTTTATTCAGATAAGGACGTTCAGCCTTGCAAGGGGGGCAGGTGGTGAACCAAAAATTAACGACCAGCACTTTTCCTTTTAGTTGTTTCGTATCCACCAACTTGCCGTTCATGTCGGTGGCACTGAAACTATCAAACTTCTTTCCTGTTTTAAAGGCTGTTGTCTCTGCTGGTTTAGGTGCAGCCATAGCTCTTTTCAATTGCTCTTCTTTGCTGATGCCCGATAGCAGAAAGCCCTGGCTTGCATCTTTTGGGTTGGCAGGAAGAATCTCATACTCCCCTCCCATCATTACCAGCATGGCCTCATTATAGTTGTACTGTTTACCTTTTGCATCTTTAAATTTACTTGTCTTCAACAAATTATATTCCCGGCCGTTGTAGGTAAAAGAATACTGGCTGTTAGCAACAACAGCAGAAAGAATTAATAAAACTGTGATGAACACTTGTTTCATAAAAGATTTTTAGGTTGCTAAATTTATGCAGATTATTTCAGAGGAAAAAAATTTACAATGGATTGCATAGTAGAATCAAGAACACCTTTCGCTTTCCGAAGCAAGTATATAAAATGCGGGACTAGCAGCCCTGCAAAGCTGGCTTTGTTGATTCTTTTTAATTACTACTCATACAAGTCTCCCTGTGAAGAGAGTATTTCACGGTATTTATTAAACAATTTTGTTTTGGATATAAAGCCGATGAACTTTCTTTCCTTATTAAGCACCGGCAAATACCAGCTTTGAGTAATGTCAAATTTTTCCATAACGGAATGCATATCCTGGTCATGTTGTAAAGTGGCAGCAGGTTTTTTCATTAGTGATCTAATGGATATTTTGTCGAATTGATCGGGCTGAAACAGTTTCTGCTTAATATCGTTTAATTCAATAATCCCTACAAACCTTTCCCTGCTATCAACAACAGCAAAAATATTTTTTTCGCTTTTTTTGATTATTTCCACAAGGTCTTTGAGTTTTTCCTCTGTAGAAACACTTTTGTATTTCTCTTGCAGCATATCATCAAGACGTATAGAAGTAAGGATATTTTTCTCTTTTTTATGGGTAAATATTTGCCCTTCCATTGCGAGTTTCTTTGTTTCCATAGAATAAGGCTCATACGACTTTACAATAAAAAAAGAGATGGAAGAAACAATCATTAGCGGTATAAACAATTCGTAACCATTGGTGATTTCTGCAATTAAAAAGATGGCCGACAGCGGGCAATACATTACACCACTCAATACACCTGCCATACCAACGAGGCTAAAATTACTTTCGGGTATTTTAATCCACGGGATACTGTTTAACATTTTGGAAAAAAAGAAGCCCAGGTAAGAACCTGCAAATAATGAAGGAGCAAAGTTTCCTCCATTACCACCGCTGCCAATTGTTATACCTGCAGCAATAGGTTTAACTAATACGATTAAACCAGTGAAAACAATTATACCCCAATTGTCGGTGAGTGCTGAAAACAAATTTGTGTTATCTGTAAATGTATTTAATACGCCATTAGCAACCAGTTTCACACTATCATACCCTTCGCCAAACAGCGGAGGAAATATAAAATAGATGCCGAGTAATAAAAGGCCGCCAATTAAAGCTTTCAGGTAGCCATTCAAATTCCATCCATGAATCCGCTTTTCAGTCCGTTTAAACATCCGGGCATAATAAAGTGAAACAAACCCTGCCAGCACACCTAATAAAATATAATAAGGTACATTCTTATAATCAAATGATTGCTTCAATACAAAGTTGAACAAGGAAGATTCTTCCAATATAATTTTAGAACAAAGCACCCCTACTACTGATGAAATTATCAACGGAATGAAATAGCTCACCACCGTTTCAGCCAGTAAAACTTCGACCGCAAAAATAACTCCGGCTATTGGGGCATTAAATACTGCAGAAATACCCGCCGCTGCGCCACAGGCAATTAATAATGTTCGTTCCTGATAATTTAAATCGCTGATGCGGGATAAGTTGGAACCTACTGCTGAACCCGATGCTACAATTGGAGCTTCCAAACCAACTGACCCCCCCAGTCCCACTGTAAGCGAACTGGTAACAACATGCAGGTAAGTATGATTAAGCGGTATAAAAGATGATTTTCGGGCAATGGCTTTTAATACCATTGCAATCCCTTTTTCAATTTGGCCGCCAAAGAAATGGCGGATAATAAATACCGTAATCACTAATCCAATGGCAGGAAAGAGTAAATAAGCAAACCGGGATACTGGAATTTCTTTAATCCAATGTTGCAGATAATGTACAAGTGTTTTCAGCAATACTGCCAGCAACCCCGACACAAAGCCCACCAGCGTAGCAATTAACATTATCAACTGTACCCTGCTGAGTTTTGTACGCAAATAATTGATGATATGCTGATATATTATTTTAAGCCCCTTCATTATCAGAATTGCAGTTGTAATAAAAACACCAATATACCTGCTGCAAAACCAATTAATACCAACCAGCTTATCTTTTTTAAGTACCACATAAAATTAATCTGCTCAATACCCATTACCGCAACACCTGCCGCCGAACCAATAATGATGGCACTTCCCCCGGTGCCGGTTGTTAATGCCAAAAATTCCCAGAATGGATGGTCTGTTGGATAGGTGGTTAAATCATACATGCCTTGAGATGCAGCAACCAATGGAACATTATCTACAAGAGCGGAAAGCAACCCTAATGCCGTACCAATGAGATAATCATTCTTAAGTGTTCCGTTCAGCCCATTAGCTAATTCTTTCAACAACCCGAAAGATTGCAAAGCAGATACCGCTAATAAAATACCGAGAAAAAAAAGAATATTGGGTGTATCCACTTTTTGCAATGCCCTTGCCACCGTATATCTTCCGGCCACTTCAGGTTCTCTACTTTTATGGATGATAGTTGTGATGACCCACATTATCCCCAATGCAAGCAACATACCCATAAAAGGTGGCAGATGGGTAAGCGTTTTGAATATAGGAACGAATACTAAAGAGCCAATACCGGCAAAGAGAATGATTCTGCCATTTCGTTTTTCATTAACCGAGGATGTGGATGCGGGAATGGCGGCAATTTTTTTCCCCCTGAACCGGTGAGCAACAAGTAAAGCCGGAATGATACAGACTGCTATACTTGGAAGTGTCAGTTGCTTCATAATATTTAAAGCGGTTATTTGTCCACCAATCCAAAGCATGGTAGTTGTTACATCTCCCAATGGTGACCAGGCACCGCCAGCATTGGCTGCAATAACAATCATACCCGCAAACCAAAGTTTATCTTCTTTTTCTATCAGTATTTTTGAGCAGAGCGATGTCATTACTATCGCAGTGGTTAAATTATCGAGCAGGGCAGAAAGAAAAAAAGTAAGGAATGTTATAATTAATAACAGTTTCCTTTTGCTGATGGTCGTTATTTTCTCTGTAATGATGTCAAATCCATTGTGTGAGTCTATCAGTTCTACAATAGTCATTGCCCCTAATAAAAAAAAGAGAATGGATGATATTTCGCCCAAATGATGGAGTAGTTCTTCGCTTACTGACTGTGCTGATTCACTTTGTATGGTGTAAATCGTCCAGCAAAGAACCCCGGTAATTAAAGCAGAGGCGGCTTTGTTTAATTTTAATGGATGTTCAAATGCAATAGCGATGTAGCCTAAAACGAAAACGAAAATTATTAAAGCGGTAAACATATCACTCTAAGATAGGAATTAACCTCTTAAAATCAGGTTCCTTAATCACATAATCAGCCACAGAATCTACCAAATTACTTGTTGAACAAAAAGAGACTGCAATGCCAGCTTTTTTAAGACAGCAAATATCATTTTCCCCATCTCCAATCATCAAAGTGTTTTTCAAATCTACTTTGTATTGTCCACAGATTTTGATAAGGGCATTTAGTTTACAATAATCATGTTTGCATTGGCTATCCTCGCCGGATACAAATAAGGAAGGAATTTTTACTTCACCGGTCGCAAAGCTCCTGGAGAACTCCAGTTCGTTGGAGATTGTAAAATCAAATCCAAATTTATTTTTTAAATGATTGGTAACACAATCGTAACTATCACTAATGATGCCTGTGATATAGCCTTGTTTTTTTAGCTCTGCTACTATTTCCTGTAAATGGGGTGTTACTTCAATACTATCTGTTAACTCCAGTATATCGCCAATTGATTTGCCTTTCAACAATGCTACAATCAATTTAGTACGGATAAACGGATTATTATTATTAGTAACAATATCTACCAATTGCCTTTTAAATCCATATTTTTCTGCAGCCGTATTAATGAAACTTGTTCTTAAAATCGTATTGTCCATATCAAAGACTGCAATCTTTTTTAATGACATAAGCCCTTCCCGGATGGCAAATTCCATCTGCTCCCTTATTATCTGAATATTTTCATACGTTTCCAGGTTTTTTGAATCTGCACTCCGGGATTTTTTCATTATAGCCCGGGCAACCTCACGGCTCATTTTACCAAGTTGCTCCAATGGCTGCATCCTGTTTTCGATATTACCTATGCTCACCTCGGCAATTTTTGCACCGAGATTGTGCATGTCAATCAAAATGCCAATATCCACACCATAACCTTCTTCAAATTCGATTTTTGCAAAGAGGCTTTTCTTCCCGGCAATCATGCCGCTCAATGGCTGCTTAAAATTTGGAAATGTTGGATACAATATAGAGAGTAATGGTTTTGCAACAAGCTCTGTCACTCTTCCGGCCTGTCTTGCAAAATAAGATTTTACAAAGTCAGCTTTGTTTGTTACTAATGGCTGGGTTAAAAGTTCAACCACATCGTTGGGATAGGTAATTATATCTGCATCAAGAAAGGCGATAATTTCATTTTTGGCGACGAGTATGCCATCTTTCATAGAGGCACCCTTTCCAAGTTTAGTACTGGTAATTACCGTAGCACCTTCCTTTCTTGCTTCGGCAACTGTATTATCCATGGACTTATCATCCACTACTATAACTTCTGATACATTAGCTGAATTATTGGCAAGGTGTACAACCTGCCGGATGGTTTTTTCTTCATTTAGTGCTGGTATAATAACAGTAACCATAATGTAAATAATTAAAAGAGAGGCCGCATGAAACTAACTGCGGCCTCTTTGCTAAAACGCACTGTCGAAAAAACTGACTATATGCCAGAGAAACTTAAAATTCCTTTTTTATTGCAAAAACTGCCCTTGTTATTTCTTATCTGCAATCCATTTTTTCAATATATCAACATATCCTGTCACATCCGCATTATCCTGATCCATTGCCAGGTATTTTTCAAACCAGTTTAAAGATTTTGGATAATCCTTAGTTATGTTTGCTTCATACCCACCCAGATAACCATATGCTTTCAACAACATTTTTTTATTAGATTCCTTATTTTGTTCGCCTGTTTCTACTACCTTATTATAATGTGGAATAGCTAATGCATTTGTCATATTGGTATCAATAGCTGCATTGGCCTGTGCCCGCCAGTAATATCCATATATATCTTCCGGATAACGGGTTGTATAAAGTTCAAACACACTGTCTGTTTGAAGATATTCTCTGGCAGTGTAATGTGCAAGACCCCAATTAAAAAGATCAATATTATTTGACTTTTCTTTCCACTGGTACAACTTGCCAAGCCAGAAAGCCTGATTGCTGTAATCTTCAGTTTGCTTATAGAGGTCTGCAATCTTAATGGCGTATTTCGCTTTATTCAAATATACTGTCTCCATTTCTGAGGCAATGGTATAATAAGAAATGGCTGCTTTTTTTGCTCCTTCAATTCTTTCTGTTAACTGTGCCCATAATTCAAAATCGGCTGAAATAAACTTAACAGGGTCTTCTTTGTTAAAATAATCAGTGATGTACCCGAGTGCCTGCATGGAATCACCTGTTTTGGCCGAAGAATAAGCCATCAGCTTATAAAGGCGGGGTTGACTTTTTTCCATTTCATTTTGTATAATATTTTTTGCTGCCTGTATTGCACTATTATACTCCCCATCCAGGTACAGTATATCAGTCATATAATAATCATTCTGAAGAGAGTAATCGGAATTAGCAATATACTTTTCAAGATATTTCCTTGCCTGCTTTATATCCTTGTAATAATAATATTTATACAATTCGTCGAGTACTGGTGCATAAGTAGAATCAATCTGGTAGGCTTTAAGAAAATGGTCCATATACACATCGGAATTCTTTTGGGCTGTGAATATTCTTCCAATCAGGTAATGGGCTTTTATGTTTTGTGGATCTTTCTTCAACGCATCCTGGTAAGCGACAAACGCATTACTGGCATCTGATATTTTCCTGAATGCAAGTCCTCTTAAAATATCAATTTCCGGATTATTTTTATCCCTTTTCTCCGCCATATTTAACCAACTGATAGCGGCCTGTGCATCACCAGCCTTTTCATCAATATTAACTTCCGCCATGGCTATTAGCAAGGAAGAGTTTTTTTGGTTCTTTTTATTATTGAGAATTGATGTAAAAATTTCATCTGCTCCGGGTTTATTTCCTGTACCAATTAAATAACGGGCATAAGCTATCTTGTCCATTGCATTAGCATTACTGCTAATGGCTGGTAGCAAATAATCGTTTATATACTTTTGTGCCTCCCCCATTTTTTCCTGTTCGAGATACGTTTTCACTAATAAGTAACTTGCTTCTCCTTGGGCGGGCACAGTAATGGCAGCCTTTTCCAATAATGTTTCGGCACTTTGATACCTTTCATTTTCAATTAATTGTTTTACCTCATCAAGATTTTGTGCATCCAATAAACTGGCATTAAAAAAAATTGCCGTAAACAGTATTATTAAGTTATTAGTTTTCATACTTTTTAGTTTAGGGTTAATTGAACCTGATCTTGTTGAGGTGCTATTATCAAGACAGGAATATCTGATTCTTTGTATAAATATTTTCCTCTTAATTTATTCCACCATCCTTTTAGTAAGGATTCTTTTCCTGTGTTTACCACTATCAGGTCTGCCTTTACATTCCTGGCATAGGCCAGTGTGCTGGCAGGATTATCATAATTTTCTGGTAAGGAACAGTGTATTTTAATGTGGCCATAGTCACTTAGCATCTGGTAAGCTCTTATTAAGTATCTTCTCTTTTCTCTGCCGCCGTATGAATTGCCACCGCTTCCCATCAGATGAATACTGCCATGCGCCTCCCGGCATAGATAAGTAGCAATGGTAAGTTTTCTAACAGGAAGTGAATCATTAATAGGCACAACGATATTTTGCAAATGATTTACGTTAAACGATCTGGTTACCGTAAGTACAGGGCATTGGGTTTGCTGTGACAGCCTGTTTAAATCAATTTGCTGTATCAGGGCACTTCCAAATTTCCTTCGGTTCTTTGGTATTATCACAAGGTCAATATGTTCAGCAATAATAGTTTGTTTCAATACAGATTGCCAGTTGCCCTGGACAATTGCAGATGTAATCAATAACCCGTCCTGTAATTTACCTTTACATCTCTCTTCAAGTTCCTTTAGCAGACTTATACACTTTTCATTGGATTTCGTTATGAATGAGCCAGAAAAAAAACCATTATATAAAAAAGGAAAAGTAGCAGCGGGTGTCTGAACATGGATCAAATGAATATCGCAGTCAAAGTGATTAGCCAATTGAATCGCTTTATCCAAGGCTAAATCAGTATTGCGGTTGAAATTGACCGGTACAAGAATCTTATTAAATAGCTTTTGCATAGCCGCAAGCTATATTACCGGGGTTATAGCGGCATTAACCTAAGATTAGATTAGTATTAGAATTTCTCATTTTTTCACCGTAGGAAGCAAAATAGTGATTAGAGTACCTGTATCCGGTTCTGATTGAATGGTTAAGCTTCCTTTATGCAATCCAATGATTCGCCTGGTAAGTGTTAACCCAAGGCCAACACCTGGTTTACTTTCTGAGTTGGGTCCCCTGTAAAAAGGTTCGAATAATCTTTCAATTTCTTCAGCAGAAATAAAATCGCTTTTGTTACTAAATATAACTTCCACTTCAGTCCCTTTAAACAGCAGATTGATTTTTGTCTTCATATCGGGAGAATATTTGCAACCATTCTCCATAATATTCTTAAATGCACTGTGCAACAAATGGACATTGCCAAAAACCTGGCATTCATTCTCATTCTCCGGTAACTCAGGAAAAGCCAGTTCAACTTTATACCCTTCATTTTGCCGTAAAACTTCGCTATGAGCTTTTATTAGAACTTCATCAAGCCGCACTTTCTCCAACGAAATGGCGCCATGAGTTCCTGCCTTAGCGATTTCCAACAGATTTCTTGTAAGATAATGAAGCCCCTGAACATCTTTCTGTACTGATGCTAATACTTTTTGATATTCAGCAGTAGTTCTGGATTGTAGCAGAGCCACCTGTATCTGGCTTGAAATTGAAGTAAGTGGTGTTGACAATTCATGCGAAGCGTTTGATATAAATCGTTTTTCCATAGCAAACGATTCTTCGAGCCTGTTAAGCAAATCATTAAAGGTTTGGTTTAGCTCCGCCAGTTCATCTTTTCTTTTGCCTGTATATAGACGGTGTGAGAGATTCTGGGAAGTTATAAGCTTGACATCACTAATTGTTTCTTTCACAGGTTTTATAATTGTTCTTGAAAATAAGTACCCTGCGATTAATGTTACCAGTACAGCTACCGGAAAGTAAACAATAAAGATTTTCTTAAGGTTATTGATGTATTCTTTCCCGGCAATGTTTTCTGCTGCTACCATTACAATAACCGGAAACTTATCATTATCGTTATAGTAAACACATATATCCTTTTCGTTACGGCTGAAAAAATATTCACCCTCTGTTTTTCCTTTATACAACCATGTAGTGTCGGCGTTTAATTCGTCCACATTTAAATCATGAAACTCATATAACTCTGCATAATCGGAGTTATAAATGCTGATACTTTTATTGAATAATGTCGGCGGGGCATTTGCATCCAGCGATTTGAGCAGGTTCGTAGTATCGTTTCTGAACACAGCATATAAATAAGCGGCTCTTGCCGCACGGGTTTTCAAACGTTGGCGAAAATCCTGGTGAACATTACTGCGGCTCAGATTGTATATCAGAATGGTCATCCCAAGCAGAATGCAGGAAACAATTACAGTAAATAAAAGATTTATTTTTAAAGATAGTTTCATCAGCTTTTATCTTTCAATACATAACCCATTCCTACTTGTGTATGTATCAATGGCGATTCAAAATCTTTATCTATTTTCTTCCGCAAATAATTCACATATACATCAATAACATTTGTACCGCTGTCGAAATCTATATCCCATACATTTAATGCAATATCTGCACGGGATAAAACCCTGTTCTTATTTCGCAAAAAATATTCAAGCAGTTGAAACTCTTTTGCCGTAAGAAGTATTGATTTACCTGACCGGGAGACTTCTTTTGAATCAAGATTCATAATAAGTTCGCCTGCCCTTAATGAAACCCCTGTAGCAACGGTGCTATGTATTCTTTTGAGCAAAGCCCGGACCCGGACAAGTAACTCCCTAAAATCAAAAGGCTTGACAATGTAGTCATCAGCCCCGGCATCAAACCCTTCAATTTTATTGTCCACACTACTCATAGCCGTCAACATGATAACAGGAACGGCAGGATTACTATTCCTGATTGCCCTGCACAAATCATATCCACTGAGTCCGGGGAGATTGATGTCAAGAATTACTAAATGAAAGGTGTCGCTTTTAAAAAGACTTAGCCCCAGGTTGCCATCATAAGCCACTTGAGTCAGGAACGAGTTTTCTCTAAGGCCCTGGCTAAGTGAATCAGCAATTTTTTTTTCGTCTTCAACAATAAGAATCTGAATGTCCTGCATATTCTTCAATTATGTCGCTTATACAAAGCTAAGTTAATAAGCAGCTATCGATTGCCGGAGGGTGAGATGTTATGAGCCATAGAGAAAATGCATGCAAAAATGGCATTGTAGAATATATCATTAAGCCAATTATAAAAGCCCCGAATTGGGGCTTTCGAATTATTGGGAATAAATTTTTTACGCAATCGTCCACACCTCATTTCCCCGCAACAGCTTATCCAAATCAGCAGGTTTTCTTGATTTTGCTTCTTCTAATTGTGCTGCCATTACATCTTCATAGCAAGCCCTGTTAGTTTGATAGAAAACACCAAAAGGTCTTGGCAGGTGACCTTCAATTTTTGGGTCATCAAATATGCGGGTCAGTATCTGTGCTTTGTAAATATCCTGTTCATCATGTATCCAGAGATCATCGGCACTGTGTCCGAGGTTCAAATCAACCACCACTGGTTTAAAGCCATCTAATTTTATTCCTTTGTCAGCGGCTACACCAAATATGAGTGGCTTGCCTTGTTCCAGAAATAATGTTTCTGTTGGTTTGCTTCCTTTATCAGTAAATATTTCAAATGCTCCATCATTAAAGATGTTGCAGTTCTGGTATATCTCCAGGAAAGAAGTGCCTTTATGCTGATTTGTTCTGATAAGCATTGCCTGCATGTGCTTAACGTCCCGATCCATTGTTCTGGCCACAAAAGTTGCATCGGCACCCAATGCCAGGGCCAGTGGATTAAACGGATGGTCTATACTGCCCATCGGCGTTGACTTTGTAATCTTATGCTCTTCTGATGTGGGAGAATATTGCCCTTTCGTCAATCCATATATCTGGTTGTTGAACAACAGCACATTTACATCAAAGTTTCTGCGCAGCAAATGGATGGTGTGATTACCGCCGATACTTAATCCATCCCCATCGCCGGTTACAATCCATACACTCAGTTCCGGACGGCTGGCTTTTAGCCCCGAAGCCACTGCCGTTGCCCGACCATGAATGGAGTGCATGCCATACGTATTCATATAATACGGAAAACGGCTGCTGCAACCGATACCGGAGACGATCACAATATTTTCTCTGGCTATGCCTAATGTTGGCATTACTTTCTGCACTTGTGCAAGAATGGAATAATCACCACATCCGGGGCACCAGCGAACTTCCTGGTCAGTGGCAAAATCTTTGGCTGTTAAGGCGGGGGCTATAGTTGTTTCACTCATAATTTAAGATTGGCACAAATTTACACATCTTAATACAAATGCACAATGAGCAATTTTCAATGCTCAATTATCAAGTCGGAGGCTATTTTCCCTTGTTTTTTTGAGCAGTTGATATACTCTTAGCGATTATCGCTATTAACTCCTCTGTTTTCTTATAAATTGGATCGAGTTTTAAAACTGGCTTTATCATTTGTTTTTTAATAATAATCTTTAACGCCGTCCTGCATTCTTTCAGTTCTTTAAGTATAACCCCCATTTTATGAATAAAATCATTTCTTGACTCGGCTCCCTGGGCCTCGCCATAATTGAATGTTGGAGAATGACATGATCGTACCAATTGACCAGCTATATAATTTCCAGCCCTTGTTTTAGGCAATGCTTCTACAACATCAATCATGCGGCAGGTGTAATCCACAAATCGGTCTTCCAAATCATATTTCCTTTGTTCCATTTTCTTTTTAGATTAACAGACTTCAAAATACAAAAAAGACTTTTACAAAGACTTGAAAATTGAAAATTGGTTATTGAACATTTCCCAAAAGCTCTTCCCAATATACCGCTGCTCTACAGGTATGAGGAATAACGATGGTGCCGCCTACAATATTGGCTACTGCAAACACCTCATATAGCTGGTCGGTAGTAATACCCAATTCATGGCTTTTGCCCAAATGGTATTTAATACTATCATCGCACCTGAGCATCCGCCGAAGGCGGACAACGAGCCCCAGCAGTTCTTTCGTTTTAACATCAAGTGTGCCTTCGGCATAGGTATTGGTATCGAGGTTCCAGAGGCGTTTGATAACAAGGTTGTCTTTACCCAGAATAACTTCATTCATTCTTGTTCTGTAGTCATTAAATTCTTTTACAAGATTACTCATGGTATAAATTTTATACCCTCAAATGTAGCCAAGATGGCCTTTCATCAATTACTAAGGGCGGAAACGGTGGCTAATTTGTATTTTCAGGATAGAATCTAGGCATTGCTCCGGCAAAAAATTGATACATAATGCCACTTTTGTAAACAAAAACCCGTCTGTCAAGTTATGTTACACAAAAAGAAAATAATTGTGTTTGCTTCTCTTTCCGTTTTTGTACTGCTGGGGATAGCCGCCGTTAAACCGCCGTTTCAAAAAGAAAGAAACCTGAAAGTGCTGCCCAAAGACATCAGCGATGCCAAATTGGACAGTATTATGCAGACCTATAATATTGCTTTGGGTGTTAAATGTAATTTTTGTCATGTACCCATGAAAAATATGAAAGACAGCCTTAATTATGCGTCCGATGCAGAACCCATGAAAGAAGAAGGAAGGAAGATGATGCGGATGACAATTGATATCAATAAAAAGAATTTCCACTATAACAAAGAGGACAGGCCGGAGTATTTACATGTGGTAACTTGTAAGACCTGCCACCGGGGAGAACCTTTTCCACCGGAAGATTAATCTTCATCCTTTTTGCAGGACTTCAGCCATTCTTTTATTCCTTCCACAATTTGTGTGGCTACAGCTTTATGAAACCCGGGGTTGAGTATTAGTTGTTCATCTTCTTTATTACTAAGAAAGGCTACTTCTACCAAACAGTTTGGATATTCTGTAGGCCCACTTAGGGCAAAATTGAAACTGCCGATATTGCCAAAATCTTTCAACCCATCAATCTTAAGCATACTTTCCCGTATGTACTGCGTCAATGGCCGGAAACCGATGTACCTGTAATAAGTGCTTACTCCATTTACACTATCTTTTACTGATGAATTAAGATGGATGCTGATAAGAAAATCGGGGTTTTCATTTTTTATCATTTCCGTTCGTTCTGTCATACCGATACCAACATCAGCTGTTCTTGTCATAAACACTTTGGCTTCTTTCTCCAGCAATGCTTTTTCAAGCTGTTGGGCAATGAGCAGTGTATATTTTTTTTCAAGAATGCCTGTTTTTATTCCTGATGCTCCGTTATTATCGCCGCCATGACCTGCATCTATGGCTATCTTCATTTTTTCAAGACTCAGCTCTTCGGGTTGCCGTTTTATTTTTATGATCAGCCGCTTATCTTTATAATAAATACTGTGGCCCCAATGCTGTTTGTGTTTCAACTCGATGATAATGCGGAAAACATCATCTTCTATTTGTTCATGATACACATTGGTGATTTCTTTTGCTGCCGACCTTTGTGTGATCCAGTTGGTATTGCTGGTGGCACCAAAAACATCAATGACAATTTTTGAAGGATTGATTTGCTGCATACTTCTGTAAGGCAGCTTTTCATCTAAGTTCACCATTACATAATCACCAGAAGAATCACCGGTTACCATCCAGCTATTGGTTAAATAATAGGATTGAAGTTTTACGGTACTGTCTTTGGTAAAATTTGTTTTGGGTAAATAAGCCAGGTGGTCTTTTGATAATTGTATTTTATAATTACCAATGGTGCTGTCAATCACTTTTACAACAATGCCGGTGTCGAGATAAGTCATCTTGGCCCCGCCCAGGCGATCAGCCCCTAATCCATACTCCAGGTAGGGCAATGAGCCGGATATTTTACCGGCTAATGGTTTACTCTGAGTAACCGATTGCGAAAAGCCTGAAAGACTGATAAACAAACAGGTAGTAAAAAGAAATCGTATCATACCAGAAAGATAGCATAAAAACCCCCATACACATTTGCAGTATTATTACTAACAACCATCACAGTTTTACTGAATTTTAGTATAAGCTCCTATGATTAAGCACTATACACAGCCATCTTCCGTTAATAGAAGGACGGCATCGCAGTAAACAAGCGGTAATCGTCATTAATCCTTATCCTAAATCAAACCACAACGTATGAACTGGAATTCAGTAATGGGCCTTATCTCATCGATAGCCCTTTTTCTTCCCATCTTTTTCATCCTTGCCTTCCGGCTGGGTGGATACAGAACCTTTCCTGCTTTATTATGCTATTATGTAATTGTTTTTGTTTACAACCTGCTTACGCAAGGCTATATCAATGCAGGTACTGACATTATTCATAACTGGAACATCAGCAACAACCTACTTGATGCACCATTGATGCTGACGTTTCTTACTTATTTCAGTACCTCCCCGGCTTTTTCAAAGAAGATGAGGATTACCATTTGTTCCGTCATTGGTTTTGAAATAGCAGTAGTGTTGCTGAAAGGTTATACAACAGATGCTATCACCATTATTCTTGGACCGGCTTTGCTTACTGTAGTTTTCTTTTGTGCTTACTTCTTTATCCACCAGACAAAAATTACTATTACACACCATAAGGCAATGGGTAAAGCCATCATTGCTGCTTCCCTGCTTTTTGCTTACGGCTGTTATACCATCATTTACCTGATGTACTATGTTTTTAAAACACCATATGTAGCTGACACCTTCCTGGTTTATTTCCTGGTGGCCACTTTTTCCTCCTTGCTGATGTGTGCCGGCATTATCATTGAAAGAAAAAGGGTACAAAAATTAAACGAGTTGTTACAGACAAGAAAAGAGTTATCTGAATTGTATAAAGAAGACACAAAAAAGGCCGCCCCGTTAAGGACAGCCATGTTAGATTTTGATAAAGACCAGTGGAGTTAAAAACAATATTTACCTTCTGCTATCATTTTATCAGCAATTCGTCGCCTTGCATCTTTTGAATTAAAAGGTTCTGCTTTTGTAAAACGTTTTAATCCCATTAATATCATTCGCTGCTCATCGCCATCTGAAAAGGCATTCACCGCATCTTTTCCTGATTTATTTACTTTGTCTGCTGCATCATAGAGATAAGTCCGCATAATGTCAAAATGAAGCTGACAAGCCACCTCTCCTTTTTGGTCCACCATCTTCATTACTCTTAACAGCACACTTTCTGCATTAAAGGTTTCAATAGCCATATCAGCAATATTCATCAGTACTTCCTGTTCGCCTTCTATTTTCATCATGAGTTTTTGTACTGCTGCGCCAGATGTCAACAGGATTGCTTTCTTGAGGTTGGCAACTAATTTTCTTTCTTTTGCAAACGGTGCATCCTCTTCTGCACCGAAGTCAGGAATACTCATCAGTTCCTTTTGTATTGCCATTGCAGGGCCCATCAAATCTAACCGGCCACCCATTGCTCTTTTCAGGGTCATATCTAATGTAAGAAGACGATTAATTTCATTCGTTCCTTCATAGATGCGGTTGATGCGGCTGTCACGATAAGCTCTTGAAATATTATACTCTGCGCTGAAACCATTACCACCATGTACCTGCACACCTTCATCCACCACATAGTCCAGCACTTCACTGCCATATACCTTCAGCATCGCACATTCAATAGCAAATTCTTCTGCACCACCCAGCAATGCTTCGCTTTCGGGTTTACCTGCTTCCAGTAATTGATGTTCTTTATCATCCACCCACTTAGCAGTGCGGTACAAAGCTGATTCGCCAACAAAAACCCGGATGGCCATTTCAGCCAGCTTATATTTTATAGCACCAAAGTTGGAGATAGGCTGTTTGAATTGTTCTCTTGTTCTTGCATATTCCACCGTTCCGCTCAATGACTTTCTGGCGCCACCGATAGCGGCTGCGCATAATTTCAACCGGCCAATGTTGAGAATATTAAAAGCAATCTTATGCCCTTTACCAATTTCACCCAACAGATTTTCTACCGGCACTTTACAATCCTGGAAATATAACTGCACCGTAGAGGAGCCTTTGATGCCCATCTTAAGTTCTTCCGGCCCCTGAGTAAATCCTTCTGTACCTCTTTCTATTATAAAGCCGGTGAATTTATCTCCATCCACTTTTGCAAACACGGTATATACTTGTGCAAAGCCTCCGTTAGTAATCCAGCTTTTTTGTCCGTTCAGTATATAATACTTGCCATCATCGCTCAACTTCGCCGTTGATTTTGCGCCCAGTGCATCGCTACCGCTGTTTGGTTCTGTTAATCCATAAGCCCCGGCCCACTCACCACTAATCAATTTGGGAATATATTTCTCCTTTTGCTCCGGCGTACCAAAATATAAAATAGGCAATGTGCCAATACCTGTGTGAGCTGCAATTGCCACAGAAAATGAATGGCCTGCACCGAGGTATTCATTAATGATAGTGGAGGTAACAAAATCTTTACCCAACCCACCATACTCTTCCGGGAAAGAAGTAGCCAGCAAACCTTGCTCACCAGCTTTTGACAATAACGATTTCATCAAGCCCGGCTCCAGGTCATCAATGCGGTCAAGATTTGGATATATTTCTGCCTCCAGAAACTGGTTGCACATTTCCTTTATCATCAACTGTTCTTCACCAAATTCTTCCGGAATAAAAGTTTCAACCGGTGAAGATTCTTTTACCAGCCATTCGCCGCCTTTCATCCCGATAGCTATCGGAACTGTTTTTGTTGCTGTTGCAGTACTCATTGTATTAAGGTTTTAAAAGTTTTTGTTTTTTATTTCAAATTATCATACACCAACTGCAATACTTCCTTGCACACATCTATTCTGTCTGATGGTACTCCTATCAATGCTTCATTCAATGTTTCATCTGCGAGAGCCATTGTTTCTTCCTGCAATTTTTGCGCCTGCTTTGTCAGGTATATCATGTTAATCCGCCTGTCATTTTCTGAAGCTACCCGTTTAACCAGATTTGATTTTTCCAGGTTATCTACTAAACGGGTAATGCTTGGCTTATCTCTGAAAGTAGCATTGCACAATTCCTGCTGGCTAATGCCTTCCTGTTTCCACAGATGATATAACACACTCCACTGCTCAATGGTAATATTTAGTCCTGCTGTATTGAATTTTTTTTGCAGCCGCCGGGCTATGGCTGTAGATGCCTTACCGGTGATAAAGCTGTAAAGTTCTCCTCTTTTAAATTGGTTGTTTGGCATATAGTTGTTTGTGCAACTATTCAAAATTAATAGTATTTTTGAAAAGAGCAATTTATTTTTCCATAAAATATTTGCTTCCACTTATAAATATGGAACTCCATCGGCTTAGTTATAGAAATTCTACCATCGGGTATTACCAGTTTGGCTCCGGGCCGAAGACGGTGGTCAGTTTTCATGGCTATGGCGAAGAAGCCGCAATCTTTGGTTTCCTGGCTAAGTATGCTGGCAATCAATACACTTTCTATGCTATAGACCTTCCCTTTCATGGCAAAACGGATTGGAATGATGGACTAACATTTAGCTATGGTGACCTTCAGCAAATTGTTGAACAAATTACTGGCAACCACCATCCAAAGCTCACTCTTATGGGCTTTAGTTTGGGTGGAAGAGTAGCACTAAGTCTCTATGAAACTATTCCGGAAAAAATAGAAAAAATAATATTGCTGGCCCCGGATGGGCTAAAAGTGAATAGCTGGTATTGGCTGGCCACACAAACATGGTTGGGAAATAAGTTTTTTGCCTTTACTATGAAGAAGCCGGGCTGGTTCTTTGGTTTTTTAAAATTGCTGAACAAACTAAAACTTGTTAATGCCAGTATTTTCAAATTTGTCAATTTCTATATCAGCGATGCAGAAGTAAGAAGATTATTATATACCCGATGGACCACTTTGCGAAAATTAAAACCCGATGTAAGCAGGATAAAAAATCATATCCGTTCAAATTCGACACCGGTAAGGTTAGTATATGGAAAGCATGACCGTATAATTCTCTCATCGGTGGGAGAAAAATTCAGAAAAGGAATTGAAGAACATTGCACATTAACTATTATTCATTCCGGCCACCAGGTACTGCATGAAAAGCATAGCGAAGAAATTATGCAAGCTTTACTTAGTTAATCCTTACGGCTGCTTTTTTACAATATATATTGCCAGTACTGAAAACTCGTCCTGTTTTCCTCTTTTGAAATACGTTGACACATCTACTATAACATTGAAAGAATCAAACAACCACTTGGTTACTGTATTTGTATAATATTCATCTTTATAGCCGGTATCCTCTGTTCCTTCTGCATGAAATAAAGTTTTGAAATATTGTTTTATGTTGTTGTTGTCCATTTTAAAACGCCTCTTACTTGTTGATGAATCTTTTTCCCGGTAAGACTTAAACCAGGAAATTGAATTAACTAATTTGAGAGAATCTGTATCAAGTATCAATGCCGGAAATTCAATGGTGGAAATAATCCGGATGTTTTTATCCCCGGGATAAAAATAGAAATTCCGGCAATCGGCAGAATCAATGGTATTACCATTATTGTTAGAAGCGGTGGCACATTTCAATAACCCTTTTGACGATGAAACCGGTTTTCCCATAGTGCTTTTTGTAAAGGAAACAATATCAGCAGGGTTTTTTGATTGTGAAGTGCCGCAGCTCTTTATCAATAAAAAAAATATGGCGAAAAAAATCTGCACTAATGGTAATTTGTTTGGTTACTAAGTTTATTCTACCCGAAATATAAAACATTGTACAGTCTATTCAAAACAATACTGTTAAAGATTTCAATTAGTTTTGTGCGAATGGCCTTACTGATAATCTGCTTTTCTCTTTTCGTCATTTATGCGTTGCTGATAATTTTTTATTGGCAAAGCTGGAAAGCTATACCGGACTATGTTCCGTCCGTTTCTTTCCCTTCCATTAAAATCAGTGTTATTATCCCTGCCAGAAATGAAGAAGCAAACATTGGACAATTGTTACAGGCATTACAGGAGCAAACTTATCCCTCCTCTTTATTCGAGGTAATAGTGGTGGATGACCACTCCACAGATGGAACAGCCGGCATTGTTCAGCAATATCCATCGGTTAAATTATTGCAATTAAAAGAAGATGGTATTAATTCTTATAAAAAGAAAGCTATTGAAATGGGTATTGCTGCCGCCACCGGTCAGTTGATTGTAACTACAGATGCAGATTGCGTACCGTCGAAAGGCTGGCTGAAACTAATAGCTGCATTTAAAGAAGAAAAACAATCGGTATTCATTGTAGCTCCTGTTGTTATTAATTGTAATTCATCTGTAGTGCAACTATTTCAGGCTATGGATTTTATGGTATTGCAGGGAATTACCGGTGCTGCTGTTTATAAAAATAAACTGTCCATGTGCAACGGGGCCAATCTTGCTTATGAGCAAAAAATTTTTTATGCTGTAAATGGTTTTTCCGGTGTTGATCATATTGCCTCTGGCGATGATATGCTGCTGATGCATAAGATATGGAAGCAATATCCTGATAAAGTTCATTACCTGAAATCAAAAGAAGCTATTGTTGCTACTGCGCCAACGAAAACCTGGAAAGCTTTCTTTAACCAGCGGATACGGTGGGCCAGCAAAGCAACAGGCTATGAGGATAAAAGAATTTTTTTTGTATTGCTGCTGGTTTATCTATTCAACCTTTCCTTTCTTGTATTAGCCGTAGCGGGGTTCTTCTGTAGTTATTATTGGCAGTATCTCGCAGGGCTATGGATTGCCAAAACAGTTGCAGAGTTTCCCTTTTTTATATCCCTGGCAAAATTTTTCAATAAACAATGGGTCATTAAACTGTTTTTCTTTTTTCAACCTCTTCATATTCTCTACACTATCATATCAGGCCTGTTCGGGCAGTTTGGAAAGTATGAGTGGAAAGGGAGAAAAGTAAAATAAGTATCTTCCCTGCATGAGTCAATCCCAATCATTCCAGGCGGCAGCATGGCGGCGGCTGAAAAAAAACAAAGGCGCCATCTTTGGATTGATTGTAATTGCAATGGCGGTGCTGATTGCCATTTTCGCCTATTTCATAGCTCCTGATCCTTCTCCATTTGCGAATCGCATTATTTTAGAACTCGGTGGCGAAAAGCCGGGCTTTAAACAAAGTTTTATTAAAGTAAGAAAGAATA
>Ga0335394_10000619_pt1 | contig 38293 bp, 34 predicted proteins | sample MAT03_FD_205741 | JGI IMG/M metagenome (GOLD analysis project Ga0335394, IMG submission 205741) | Freshwater microbial communities from Lake Fryxell liftoff mats and glacier meltwater in Antarctica - MAT-03 (spades assembly) (version 2) ...
GCGTCTCTGGCGTCTCTGGCGTCTCTGAAGCGCAGGCGCTGGCTTGCGTGGCCGGCTACACCGTCGTCAACGACATCAGCGTGCCGCACGCATCGGTGTACCGGCCTTCGATGCGCTTCAAGTGCCATGACGGCTTCTGCCCGATGGGCCCGGCCATCGTTGCGCGGGCGCTGGTGCCCAACCCCGATGCGCTGGACATCACGGTTGCCATCGACGGCCACACCGTGCACCGCAGCAACACCGCCGGGCTGGTGCGCCCGGTGGCCCGATTGATCGCCGATGTCACCGAATTCATGACGCTGTTCCCTGGCGACGTGCTGACCGTTGGCGTGGCCGTTGGTGCGCCGCGGGCGCGGGCCGGACAGACCGTGACGATCACCATCCACGGCGTGGGCCAACTGGAGACCACGCTGGTCGCCGGAGTTCACCGATGAAGCGCGCCCGCGTCGCTTATGCCGGCGCGATCCACGACGCAACAGAACACTCTTCAGGGCTGCAACTGGCCGATGGCCGCGTGCTGCCCGAAGACGCGGTGATCTGGCTGCCGCCTTTCGACGTGGGCACCGTCATCGCACTCGGCCTGAACTACGCCGACCACGCGAAAGAGCTGTCCAAAGAGCTGACGCTGACGGCCAAGGACGAGCCGCTGGCCTTCCTGAAAAGCGCCAGCGCGCTGATCGGCCACCGCGGGCAGACGCGCCGTCCCGCCGACGTGAAGTTCATGCACTATGAGTGCGAACTCGCAGCCGTCATCGGCCGCAGCGCAAAGAACGTGAAGCAGGCCGACGCGATGGCCCATGTGGCGGGCTACTGCGTCGCCAACGACTACGCGATACGCGACTACCTGGAAAACTACTACCGCCCCAACCTGCGCGTGAAGAACCGCGACACCTGCACCGTGCTGGGCCCCTGGCTGGTCGATGCGGCCGACGTGCCGCACCCGCACGACCTGGCCCTGCGCACCTGGGTCAACGGCAAGCTCAAGCAGCAGGGCAACACCCGAGACATGATCTCGGACATCCCGGTGCTGATCGAGTACCTCAGTGCCTTCATGACGCTGAGCGCGGGCGACGTGATCCTCACCGGCACGCCCGACGGCGTGGTCAACGTGAACGTCGGCGACGAAGTCGTCACCGAAATCGACGGCATCGGGCGCCTGGTCAACACCATCGTCGGCGACGCCGCGTTCGGCCGCTGAGCCACCGGAGAACCCAGTGCAAGTCCAGCACCTCATCAACGGCAAGGCAGTCAAGGGCCGCGCCTACTTCGAGACCGTCAACCCGGCCACGCAAGAAGTGCTGGCTGAAGTGGCCTCGGGCACGGCCGACGACGTCAACGCGGCGGTGGCTGCGGCCAAGGCGGCCTTCCCGGCCTGGGCTGCGCGCCCGGCCACCGAACGTGCCGCGCTGATGCGCAAGCTGGGTGAGCTGATCACGAAGCACGTGCCCGAGCTGTCGGAGACTGAAACGCGCGACTGCGGCCAGGTGATCTCGCAGACGCGCAAGAATCTGGTGCCACGCGCGGCCGACAACTTCCACTACTTCGCCGAGATGTGCACCCGCGTGGACGGCCACACCTACCCCACGCCGACGCACCTGAACTACACGCTGTTCCACCCGGTGGGCGTGTGCGCGCTGATCAGCCCATGGAACGTGCCCTTCATGACCGGCACCTGGAAGATCGCGCCCTGCATGGCCTTCGGCAACACGGCGGTGCTGAAGATGAGTGAACTGTCGCCGCTGTCGATCTCGCGCTTCGGAGACCTGGCCACCGAAGCCGGCCTGCCACCGGGTGTGCTCAACATCGTGCACGGCTTCGGCAACGAAGCCGGCGAGCCGCTGTGTGCCCACCCCGACGTGCGGGCGATTTCGTTCACCGGGTCCACGGCCACGGGCAACCGCATCGTGCAGCGTGCGGGGCTGAAGAAATTCAGCATGGAACTCGGCGGCAAGAGCCCGTTCGTGATCTTCGAAGACGCCGACCTGCCGCGCGCGCTTGACGCAGCCCTCTTCATGATCTTCAGCAACAACGGCGAACGCTGCACCGCCGGTTCACGCATTCTGGTGCAGAAGTCGATCTACGCCGACTTTGCGCAAAAGTTCGCCGCGCGCGCCCAGCGCCTCAGCGTCGGCGACCCGATGGATGACCACACCCTCGTCGGCCCGATGATCAGCCCCGCCCACCTGGCCAAGGTGCGCAGCTATATCGACATGGGGCCCAAGGAAGGCGCGACGCTGCTGTGCGGTGGCGCCGAAGCGCCCGACGTGCCGGCGGCGATGCGGCGCGGCAACTTCGTCAAGCCGACGGTGTTTGCCGATGTCGACAACCGCATGCGCATCGCACAAGAAGAAATCTTCGGCCCGGTGGCCTGCCTGATTCCGTTCAGCGACGAGGCCGACGCCATCCGACTGGCCAACGACATCGCCTACGGCCTGAGCAGTTATGTCTGGACCGAGAACCTCGGCCGCGCCCACCGCGTGGCCGCTGCCGTCGAGGCCGGCATGTGCTTTGTCAACAGCCAGAACGTGCGTGATCTGCGCCAGCCTTTCGGTGGCACCAAAGCTTCAGGCACCGGGCGCGAGGGCGGCACGTGGAGTTACGAAGTCTTCCTGGAGCCCAAGAACGTGGCGGTGTCGCTGGGCTCGCACCACATCCCGCACTGGGGCGTTTGAGCCCGGGCCTTTTTGCTTTGCAGCTTTGCGCAGGGCCGGCATCACGGCCGACAACTGAACCGGAGACCCCCATGGGCACAGTCGCTCTCGCCGCCAAGATCACCCACGTGCCATCCATGGTCTTGAGCGAACTGGACGGCGCGCGCAAAGGCAGCCGGCAGTCGGCCATCGACGGGCACATGGAGATCGGCCGGCGCTGCCGTGAAATGGGCGTGGACACGATCGTCGTCTTCGACACGCACTGGCTGGTCAATGCGAGCTATCACATCAACTGCGCGCCAAAGTTCGCGGGCAGCTACACCAGCAACGAGTTGCCGCACTTCATCAGCAACCTGGCCTATGCCTTCCCGGGCAATCCGGCGCTTGGGCAGTTGCTGGCACGGGTGTGCAATGAACATGGTGTGGAAACACTGGCCCACCCCGCCACCACGCTGGGGCCCGAATACGGCACGCTGGTGCCCATGCGCTACATGAATGCCGACCAGCACTTCAAGGTGGTGTCGGTGTCGGCACTGTGCACGGTGCACTACCTGAACGACAGCGCGCGCCTGGGCTGGGCCATGCGCAAGGCGGTGGAAGAGCACTACGACGGCACGGTGGCGTTCCTCGCCAGCGGCTCACTCAGCCACCGCTTTGCACAGAACGGCCTGGCACCCGAGTTTGCTTTCAAGATCTGGAGCCCCTTTCTGGAACAGCTCGACCACCGCGTGGTACAGATGTGGCAACAGGCCGAATGGGCCGACTTCTGCGCCATGCTGCCCGAGTACGCGGCCAAGGGCCATGGTGAAGGTTTCATGCACGACACCGCGATGTTGTTGGGGGCGCTCGGCTGGTCGGCCTACGACGGCAAAGCCGAGGTGGTCACGCCGTATTTCGGCGCCTCGGGCACGGGGCAGATCAACGCGATCTTCCCGGTCACGCCGCAAGACGGCCACGCGGTGCCGAAAGCCATGGCCTCCAGGGCCGACGGCTTTTCCACCGTCGCCACGCGGCTCTGATCCAACCAGCAGCACGACCATGCCCCACCTCGTCATCCTCTGCAGCGGCAATCTCGACGCGCGCACTGACCTGTCGCTGCTGTGCCGCAGCCTCGCCGACACCCTGCTGGCGCAGCACGACGAAGCCGGCAAAGCCGTCTTCCCGCCCGGCGGCACGCGCGTGCTGGCCTACCCCGCCCCGCACTTCGCCATCAGCGACGGCGGTGCGGCCGGGCGCAGCGCGGGCGGTGACGGCAACTACGGCTTTGCCTATCTGAACCTGCGCATGGGCCGCGGCCGCAGTGCCGCGGTGCAGCAAGGCGTCGGCCAGGCTCTGATGGCCGTGGCGCAGGCGCACTTTGCACCGCTGATGGCCGCGATGCACGTCGGCGTCACTTTGCAGATCGATGTCGGCGCCGAAGTGTTCGACGCCAAGCACAGCACCTTGCATCCGCTCTTCAACCCGCCCGACCCCAAACCCGACTGACCCATGCTGCCCCCGACCACCATCGCCCAGCTCGCTCAAGAGCTCTACGACGCGCGCAAGAGCCGCACGCCCGTCCGCCACTTTTCGAAGCGCTACCCCGAGATGACGATCGAGGACGGCTACGCCATCCAGCGCGCCTGGGTGCAGCTGGAACTGGCCGACGGCCGCACCATCAAGGGCCGCAAGATCGGCCTGACCTCGCGCGCGATGCAGCAGGCCAGCCAGATCACGGAACCCGACTTCGCGCCGCTGATGGACGACATGTTTTTCACCCAGGGCAGCGACATCGAAGCCAGCCGCTTCATCGCCCCGCGCATCGAGGTCGAACTGGCCTTCATCCTCGGCAAGCCACTGAAGGGCCCGGGGGTGACGCTGTTCGACGTGCTGTCGGCCACGGAATACGTGACGCCGGCCATCGAGATCATCGACGCGCGCATCGAGCAGTTCGACCGTGACACCAAGGCCCCGCGCAAGGTGTACGACACCATCAGCGACTTCGCCGCCAACGCCGGCATCGTGCTCGGTGGCCGCCCGGTGCGGCCCAATGATGTGGACCTGCGCTGGGTGGGCGCGCTGCTCTCCAAGAACGGCGTCATCGAAGAAACCGGTCTGGCTGCCGGTGTGCTGAACCACCCGGCCACGGGCGTGGCCTGGCTGGCCAACAAGATTGCTCGCTATGACGAACAGCTCAACGTGGGTGACGTGGTGCTGGCGGGGTCCTTCACGCGGCCGACGCCGGCCACAGCCGGCGACACCCTGCACGCCGACTACGGCCCGCTGGGTTCGGTCGCGTTCCGCCTGGTCTGAAGGCACCTGCATGCCAAGGACAACGCCATGACTGACCAATCATTCTGCTATTCGCGCGCCGAATGGGACGCTCGCATCCAGCTGGCAGCTGCCTACCGCATCTTCGACCATCTGGGCTGGGGCGAGCTGATCTACAACCACATCTCGTTGCGCGTGCCAGGCCCGGACCCGCACTTTCTGATCAACCCCTTCGGCCTGCACTACAGCGAGGTGCGTGCGTCCAACCTGGTGAAGGTGGACATCAAGGGCAACGTCATTGGCCACAGCGACTGGCCAATCAACCCGGCGGGTTTTACCTTCCACGGCAAGATCCACGAGCAGGTGCCCGACGCCCACTGCGTGATGCACGTGCACACCACGCCGACGATGGCGGTGTGCTGCCTGGACGAAGGCTTGAGCTACACCAACTTCTACGCCGCGCAACTCTTCGGCAAGGTGGCGTACCACGAGTTTGAAGGCATCACGGTGCACGCCGACGAAGGCGCGCGCATCCTCGACAGCGCCGGCGGCAAGCCCGTGCTGCTGCTGCGCAACCACGGGCCCGTGACGATGGGCCACACGCTGGCGCAATGCCTGAGCCTGATGTGGCTGATCAACCGCGCCTGTGAAGTGCAGATGGCCACGCTGTCGATGGGCAAGCCGCGCGCCATCGCGCAGCCGGTGCTGGAAAGCTGCGTGCGCAATTCGCTGAATTTCGACCCGAAGTACGGCGCCGGGCAAGACGCATTCGACGCCCTGCAGCGCGTCGTTGACCGCATCGACCCGACGTACCGCAGCTGAAAGGCGCCGTGCAGTCAGTCCAAAACTGAAGCCTTTCACGGCGCCGTCACACGTCCGTCCTATCATTCGATAAATATGGAAGTGTTGGCCAACCGGGCCTGTACTCGCCCACCGCAACAGGATCGACATGAGAGTTGGCATCAACGGCATGGGCCGCATCGGCCGCCTGGCACTGCGCGCAGCACTGGGTGCGGCCGAACGGCCGGCGGATGATCCACGCGCCGGCAACCGGCTGGACGTGGTGCACCTCAATGAACTCAAGGGCGGCGCCGCAGCCACCGCCCACCTGCTCGCGTTCGACAGCGTGCAGGGCCGCTGGCGCGCCGACATCGCTGCAGTAGGCGACAGTGCCATTTGCATCGCCGACCGCACGCTGGGCTTCACCTCGCACGCCGCGGCGGCAGAGATCCCTTGGGGCGATTTGGGCGTTGATCTGGTCCTCGAATGCACCGGCAAGTTCCTGACGCCGGAAACGCTGCAGGGCCACCTCGACAGGGGCGCCAAACGCGTGATCGTGGCTGCGCCAGTGAAGGTGGCTCATGACCCACATTCGGTGCTGAACATCGTCGTCGGCATCAACCACCACCTGTACGACCCGGCACGGCACCGCATCGTCACGGCCGCGTCGTGCACCACCAACTGCCTGGCGCCCGTCGTCAAGGTCGTGCACGAAGCCCTGGGCATCCGCCATGGCCAGATCACGACCATCCACGACCCGACCAACACCAACGGGATGGTGGACGCGCCGCACAAGGACCTGCGCCGCGCCCGCAGTGCGATGCTCAGCCTGGCGCCCACCACCACCGGCAGCGCCACCGCCATCGCGCTGATCTACCCCGAACTGAAAGGCAAGCTCAACGGCCACGCCGTGCGCGCGCCGGTGCTGAACGCGTCGTTGACCGATTGTGTTTTTGAACTGAAGCGCGAGACCACCGCCGAAGAAGTGAACCGCCTGTTTGCCGACGCGGCAAAGGGCCCGCTGGCGGGCATCCTGGGCTATGAAGAGCGGCCCTTGGTCAGCGCCGACTACGCTCGCGACACACGCTCGTCGATCATCGATGCACTGTCCACGATGGTCACCGACGGCACGATGCTGAAGGTCTACGCCTGGTACGACAACGAGATGGGCTACGCCTGCCGCATGGTGGACCTGGGCTGCCACATGGAGAGCCTGGGTCTTTGAACACCGTGACCGCCAACGCGCCATCCAACGGCGCACGCAACTACGCGATCGTGACTGCGGCCTATTGGGGCTTCACTCTCACCGACGGTGCGTTGCGCATGCTGGTGCTGCTGCACTTCTACCGGCTGGGCTATTCGCCCTTCACGCTGGCCTTCCTGTTTCTGCTGTACGAGGCGATGGGCGTCGTGGCCAATCTGATTGGCGGCTGGCTGGCCACACGCTACGGCATCCAGCGCATGCTGACGGTGGGCCTGTGCACGCAGATCACCGGCTTTGTGCTGCTGTCGCAGTTGTCACCCGACTGGACGGTGACGATGTCCGTGGCCTGGGTCGTGTTGTCGCAGGGCGTGTGTGGTGTGGCCAAGGACCTGACCAAGACCGCCAGCAAGTCGGCCATCAAGCTCACCGCCAGCACCGCATCGGGCCAGCTGTTCAAGTGGGTGGCCTGGTTCACCGGCAGCAAGAACGCCATGAAGGGCGTGGGCTTTTTCATCGGTGGCCTGCTGCTCGACCGACTCGGCTTTCAGGTCTCGCTGTGGACGATGGCGGGGCTGCTGGCAATCGTGCTGGCCGGTGTCGTTGCCTTCGTGCCCCCGCTGATGGGCAGGGCCAAGGCCTCGAAGTCGGCGAAAGAACTGTTTGCGAAGAATCGCGCCATCAACCTGCTGGCCGCCGCGCGCGTGGCCTTGTTCGGCGCGCGCGACGTCTGGTTTGTCGTCGGCGTGCCGGTGTTCCTGTACACATCGGGCTGGACCTTCACGATGGTCGGCGCCTTCCTGGCGACGTGGACCATCGGCTACGGCCTCGTGCAGGCGCTGGCGCCCGCACTGGTGCGGCGCAGCGAAGACGGCTTGAGCACCGAAGTGCCTGCCGCACGGCTGTGGTCGGCGCTGCTGGCAGTCGTGACCATCGCCCTGGCCGCCGCGGTGGCGCTGAAGGTGCCGCACCTCGAATGGGTCGTCGTCGGGGGTCTTGCGGTTTTCGGCTTTGCTTTCGCGGTCAATTCATCGGTCCATTCCTACCTGATCCTGGCCTACGCCGGTTCAGAGAAAGCCGCAGAGGACGTGGGCTTCTACTACGCCGCCAACGCGCTGGGCCGCTTCTTCGGCACCTTGCTGTCGGGCCTGCTGTACCAGTGGGGCGGCCTGCTGTTCTCGTTGATCGGTTCGGCCGCGATGCTGGCCATCTGCTGGTTGATCACCCTGGCCTTGCCCACCCGGCTGGCCCTGCCCCGGAGCCCTTGATGGAAGAGAAAACCGCCGTCACCGCCCTTGCAGCCCTGGCCCAGGGCATGCGCCTGCGCATCTTCCGCGCCCTGGTCGGCGCGGGTCCACAAGGCCTGACGCCAGGGGCCCTGTCGGCGACGCTGGACGTGCCGGCTTCGACGCTGTCCTTTCATTTGAAGGAGTTGCTCTGCTCGGGCCTCGTGTCCCAGGAGCGTGACGGCAGGCACCTGATCTATCGCCCCGCGCTGGACCAGATGAACGCGCTGCTGAGCTACCTGACGGCGCACTGCTGCCAAAGCGCAGATGAGCGCACTCTCGACACCGCCTGCGACTTTGTTTCGCCGCCTGGCTGCACGAGTTGCTGAACAAGCCGGTCCTTTCCATTCCGTCCCATTCCGTCCGTCCACCCGCGCAGGAGCACCTCATGAGCGACAAGATCTACAACGTTCTCTTCGTCTGCACCCACAACTCGGCCCGGTCGATCCTGGCCGAGGGCCTGCTGAACAGCATGGGCGGCGGCGGGTTCAAGGCGTTCTCGGCCGGCAGCCACCCGGGTGGCACCGTCAATCCCCTTGCCCTCAGGACACTCACGACGCTGCGCATCCCGACCGATGGCTTTCGCAGCAAGGACTGGCGCGAATTTGCGCAGCCCGGCGCGCCCGAACTCGACTTCGTCTTCACTGTCTGCGACAACGCAGCGGGCGAGGTCTGTCCCGTCTGGCCCGGACAACCGATGACCGCGCACTGGGGTGTCGCCGACCCGGCGGCCGTCCAAGGCAGCGACGAGCAAATGGCCAAGGTGTTCTGGGACACCGTCGTGATCCTGAAGCGCCGCATCGAACTGATGCTGGCACTGCCGCTGCGTTCGCTGGACAGACTGGCCATTCAGCGCGAGATCAAGGACATCGGGACGCGCTGAAGCCACGACGGCACGATGCCAACCAACACCCTGCCCGTTCATCCGGCCCCCCCGGCACCCCCGGCCCCCCCGGCACCCCCGGCACCCCCGGCGCCGATGAGCGTGTTCGAGCGCTACCTCAGCGTCTGGGTGTTGCTGTGCATCGTCGTCGGCATTGCGCTCGGCCAGATGCTGCCGGGGCCGACTCAGGCCATTGGCCGCATGGAGGTCGCCAACGTCAATCTGCCGGTCGGGCTGCTCATCTGGGTGATGATCATCCCGATGCTGCTGAAGGTGGACTTCGCTTCGCTTTCGCAGGTGAAGCAGCATTGGCGCGGCATCGGCGTCACGCTGTTCGTCAACTGGGCCGTCAAGCCCTTCTCGATGGCGCTGCTTGGCTGGATCTTCATCCGCCACGTCTTCGCGCCCTACCTGCCGGCAGGGCAAGCCGACAGCTACATCGCGGGCCTGATCCTGCTGGCCGCCGCGCCTTGCACGGCGATGGTGTTCGTGTGGAGCCGGCTCACCGGCGGCCACCCGCTGTTCACCTTGTCGCAGGTGGCTCTGAACGACACCATCATGGTGTTCGCCTTTGCCCCCATCGTGGCGCTGCTGCTCGGCCTGTCGTCGATCATCGTGCCGTGGGCCACGCTGATCACGTCGGTGGTGTTGTACATCGTCATCCCGGTCGTGATTGCGCAGCTGTGGCGCAAGGCGCTGCTCGCGCGTGGGCAGGCGGTCTTTGACGCCGCGCTGACCCGGATCGGCCCCTGGTCGATCGCCGCCTTGCTCGCGACGCTGGTGCTGCTCTTCGCCTTCCAGGGCAAGGCCATGCTCGACCAACCGCTCGTCATTGCCATGCTTGCGGTGCCGATCCTGATCCAGGTGCTCTTCAACTCGGGCCTGGCGTACTGGCTCAACCGTCGCCTGGGAGAATCGCACAGCGTGGCCTGCCCATCGGCCTTGATCGGCGCGAGCAACTTCTTCGAGCTGGCCGTGGCGGCGGCGATCAGCCTGTTCGGCTTCGAATCGGGTGCCGCGCTGGCCACCGTGGTCGGCGTGCTGATCGAGGTGCCCGTGATGCTGCTCGTGGTGAAGATCGTCAACGGCAGCAAGGGCTGGTACGAAGCCGGGCTGAAACCAGGGCCCAGTGGATGAGCGATGCCAACGCAGTGAACGACCTGAGCCTGCCCAATCTCGACGCGTCGCTGTTCGACAAGCCCACCACGGCCCTTCTGTCGCGCTCTGGCGAGACGACGCACGCGCCGCGCTTCCTGCTGCTGTACGGCTCGCTGCGCGAACGTTCGTACAGCAAGCTGCTGACACTCGAAGCTGCGCGCCTGCTGGTCGCCATGGGCGGCGAGGTGCGGATGTTCGACCCAGCCGGCCTGCCGTTGCCGGACGCCGCGCCCGAGACCCACCCCAAGGTGCAAGAACTGCGCGAGGCAGCGACCTGGGCCGAGGGCATGGTCTGGACATCACCCGAGCGACACGGTGCGATGACCGGCATCATGAAGGCGCAGATCGACTGGATCCCGCTGAGCCTGGGCGCGGTGCGGCCGACGCAGGGCAAGACGCTGGCGGTGATGGAGGTGTCCGGCGGCTCGCAGTCGTTCAACGCCGTCAACCAGATGCGCATCCTGGGCCGCTGGATGCGCATGATCACGATCCCGAACCAGTCTTCTGTCGCCAAGGCCTTCTTGGAATTTGACGAGGCCGGCCGCATGAAGCCGTCGGCCTACTATGAGCGGGTGGTTGACGTGATGGAAGAGTTGGTGAAGTTCACCCTGCTGACGCGAGATGTGTCGCCGTACCTGGTGGACCGCTACAGCGAACGCCGTGAGAACGCTGCCGACCTGTCCAGGCGCGTCAACCAGCGGTCGCTCTGAAACCATGCGCGCCCGAAAGGCCGAAGACATCGAGATGGAAGTCCCACCCCAGGCCGTGACGATTGGCGGCACAGTCGTGCACAGCGGCGGCATCCCATCGCACGAAGACGTGCAAACGGGGCTGAAGCCGGGCCCCATCGGCTTCCTGAACAACCCGACGCGGCATCTGTTCTTCACCGGCAAGGGCGGCGTCGGCAAGACATCGCTGTCCACCGCAGCCGCGCTGAAGCTGGCAGACGCCGGCAGGAAGGTGCTGCTCGTCAGCACCGATGCGGCATCCAACCTCGACGAGATGCTCGGCGTCGAGCTTCGCAACACACCCGTGTCCGTGCCCGGCGCGCCCGGCTTGTCGGTGCTGAACATCGACCCCGACAACGCCGCCGAGTCCTACAGGCAGCGTGTGCTGGCGCAGATGGGCCCAGGTGCCAGCGCAGAAGAACGCTCGACCGTGCGCGAGCAGCTGTCGGGCGCCTGCACGACAGAGATCGCCTCCTTCGACGAGTTCTCGACACTCCTTTCCGGCGGCGCAGCAAGCTACGACCACATCGTCTTTGACACCGCACCCACGGGGCACACGTTGCGGCTGCTCAGCCTGCCCAAGGCCTGGACCGGGTTTCTGGACGGCAACGACCGCGGCGCCTCTTGCCTGGGGCCGCATTCGGGCCTGAAGATGCAGGAAGTGCGCTTCAAGGCCGCGCTGGATGCCTTGGGTGATCCGGCGAAGACGACCGTTATCCTGGTGACGCGGCCCGACAAGGGCGCCATCGCCGAAGCGGCGCACACATCGGCTGAGTTGCATGCACTCGGCTTGAACAACCAGCGCCTGGCGATCAACGGTGTGTTCCATGCCAGCGCACGCAGCGACGCGGTGGCCCGCGCCATCGAGGACCTGGGGCAGCAGGCGCTGGACGCGATGCCGCATGCACTGCGCGCACTGCCCCAGGACCGCATACCGCTGCGCGCCTTCGACACCGTCGGCTTGCCCGCCTTGCGCGCCTTGCTGAGCCCGGGTGCCATACCCATCACGGCGCCCACAGCGCCAGTTGCTGCACCCGCTGAGCCTCTTCAAGGCCTTGACGCACTGGCCGACGAACTGGCCGCGGCCGGGCACGGGTTGATCATGGTGATGGGCAAGGGCGGCGTCGGCAAGACGACGGTGGCCGCTGCCTTGGCGCTGGGACTGGTCCAGCGTGGCAAGACCGTGCACCTCAGCACCACCGACCCCGCAGCCCACCTGGCGGGCACGCTGAACGGCGACGTGCCGGGTTTGAACGTGAGCCGCATCGACCCCAGGGTGGAAACGCAGCGCTACATCGGCAAGATCATGGCGGCAAAGTCACCCACGCTGGACGCGGCGGAGCAGGCGCTGTTGCTGGAAGACCTGCAGTCGCCCTGCACCGAAGAGGTGGCGGTGTTCCATGCCTTCTCGCGCATCGTCAGCGAAGCCCGCAGCGCCTTCGTCGTGCTCGACACCGCGCCCACCGGGCATTCGATGCTGCTGATGGACGCGACCGGCGCCTACCACCGGCAGATGAGGCGTGAATTCGAAGGTCATGGCGCCGCACGTGTCGTCACGCCTCTGATGCGGTTGCAGGACGCCGCATACACGAAGATCATTCTGGTGACGCTGCCAGAGGTGACGCCGGTGTCGCAGGCGGCCGCGCTGCAGGACGACCTGCGCCGCGCCGACATCGAGCCCTATGCCTGGGTGCTGAACAAGAGCGTGCTAGCCGCCGGCACCAGCGACCCTTTGCTGGCCACGCGGCTGGCCGGCGAGCGCAAGCAGATGGCACGCATGGCCGCTGGCCTGGCCAAGCGCATCTTCACGCTGCCGTGGCTGACCGTGCCGCCGATCGGTTTCGCCGAATTGTGCAAGCTGGTCGTCAAGCCGTAGCGGGATGCCAGCAGGCCAGCAAACATGAACGCCGACCGCAAGTCCGCAAGTCCGCAAGTCCGCAAGGCCGCAAGGCCGCGGGCCGGGCCATGCGCGCTGTCGACATCGCCCTGCCCGGGCAATCCCCTGCTCAAAGGCCCCGAAAGCGTGGCTCACGCTTGTCAACAAAAGCCTGGCTGGCGTCCCGGTGGTCCTGCGTCTGCGCACTGTGGATATGGTGGGTGGCTTCCAGGTCCATGCAGTCCTCCAGTTCGGCCGTCAGCGCGCGGTTGAGGTTTTCCTTCATGTAGCGGTAGGCCACCGTGGGGCCGCTGGCCAGGCGCAGCGCCAGTTCGAGCGTGCGCGGGGCCAGTTCATCGGGGGCGCAAACCCAGTTGGCAAGACCCAGGTTCAGTGCCTCTTCGGCCGTGATGCGCTCGGACAAGTAATACAGCTGGCGCGCCCTGGCTGAGCCGACGAGCTGGCTCATGAAGTAGGTGCCGCCATAGTCGCCCGCCAAACCCACCTTGGCAAAGGCGGTGGTCAGGATGGCCGATCGGGCCATGATGCGCAAGTCGCACGCCAAGGCCAGGGACAGGCCCGCGCCCGCCGCGGCGCCAGGCAAAGCCGCCACCGTGGGCTTGGGGATTCGGAACAGCTTGCCGGCGGTCGCCCGCTGGTTGACGCGCTGGCGGTGAATCGCCTGGTCGATGGTCAGATCCGCGCTCGACTCGCCAGCCGCCGCCATGCGCTTGACGTCTCCGCCGGCGCAGAAGCCAGCGCCGGCGCCCGTGAGCACGATGCAACGCACGGCAGTGTTGAGTTCTGCATCGGCCAGTTGGGCTTGCAGTGCGGTGTTCATGGCCTGCGTCATCGCATTGCGCGCCTCGGGCCGGTTCAGCGTCAGGGTCAGGACGCCTTGATCCAGATTGGCGAGCAGTTCAACGGTTCCGGTGTCGATCGTCGTGGTGGTCATGGTGATGGCGTGGTTGGGTGAGCAAGCCGAATACTCTTCAAAACGCGTTGCGCGGCGGAGCTTGAAGTCGGTGCTGCTCACGCAGCACGAAGGCACCCTCTCCCGGGTCGTGGTCCCAGCGTTCCACCACGGCGCGGTCTGCCACGGCGGCATCGATGCGGATCACGTTCACGGAATTGCCGGCGTCGGCACGCACCCGGCTGCTGACCGCCGTGCCGGCCTGAACCGCCCAGCCACCGCTGGCCAGCGGCAGCACGAAGGGCAGGTGGATGTGCCCGCCAACGATCAGGTCCACGCCCGCCGCGCCCCACGTGTGCAGGGCCGCTGCATGGCCGTGCAGGCGGTTCTTCTCGTCCTGGGCTCGCGTCACCACCAGCGGCTGGTGCACCATCACCACACGCCGTTGGCCGGGCCGCGCCTGCGCCAGGCGTCGGGCCACCCGCTCGACTTGCGCGGCCGAGAGCTGCCCGTCCTGGTGCCGCCACCAGCGCGTGGTGTTCACGGCCAGCAGCAGCAGGTCATTGGTCTGCAGGCTCGGTTCGAGTTCGGACCCAAAAGCTTCGCTGTAGCGCGCGTAGGGCCGCAGCAGGCGCAGCGGCAGCTGCCACAGCGGGATGTCGTGATTGCCCGGAACGGCCAGGCAAAACGGCACCTGCAGGCGCTGCACAAAGGCCCTCGCCGCCGCGAACTGCGCACGCGTTGCGCGCTGCGTGATGTCGCCCGACAGCAGCAGCACCTGGGGCTTCAACGCCAGCGCCAGCCGCACGAGCGCTTCGACGACGGCCGGGCGCTCGGTGCCGAAATGGGTGTCTGAGACTTGCAGCAGCAGCGTCATTCAATCGTCCGTGGCTGGGCGCGCGGCTCGGCAACCCTTTCGGGCGCTGGTGCGGGTGGGCGCAGCAGGTCCAGGGTCTGCGGTGCGACCCGGAAAGTCAGCGGCAAGCGCATCCACGTCACTTCACCGTCGGTGGCCACCTTGATGCGCTGTGAACCCAGCGTGCCCAGGCGGCGCCCCGGGCGCACCGCGAGCTGGCGCGTGGCGATGTGGATCAGATCTTCGGCCTCGTCCAGGCGGCCGAAGGCGCCACGCCACAGCAAGCCCAGCATCTTGAGGAGCCCCACCGGCCGCAGCGCGATGGCGGCCAGGCAGCCGGCCTCGACGGCTTCGGCCTCGGGCAAGCCCAGTTGCTGCAGTTGCAGCGCGTTGTTGCCGACGAAGAGCGTGGGCGTGCGCAACTCTCGTTCCTGCCCTTGGCTCTCGACACGCAGGCGCAGGCTGCGGTGGCCGCGCAGCAGCGTCGCCAAGCCTGCGCCGAAGGCCACCAGACGGCTGCGGCCGAACTGGCGCTTCCATGCCTCGCGCTCTTCCAGCAGTTGCGGGTACAGGCCCAGGCTGGCATTGACCAGGAAGACGCGCTCCCCCACCAGACCCACCTGCACCGGCTGGTGCTTGCCGGCCAGCAGCACCTGCAGGGCTTCCCGGGTGTCGGACGGGATGCCGTGGGTGCGGCTGAAGTAGTTGAAGGTGCCTTGCGGCAGCACGCCGAAAGCGCAGCCGCTGCCCAACGTGGCCTGGGCCACGGTGTTGATGGTGCCGTCGCCGCCAGCAGCCACCACCACGCCGCCGGTCTGCTGAGCCTGTGCCACGGCGCGGCGCGCGATGGCGCCCAGCTGCCGCGGGTCTTGCACTTCCAGCAGGTGCAGCGTGCGCCCGGCCTCGGCACAACCGGCCTCCAGCGAGGCCCGCACCTCGTCGGCCTGGCCATGGCCTGCACCGATGTTGAACACCACCACCAGCGGCGGGTCGGCTGTCTTCATCGTGCCTGGTGTGCCGGTGACGGGGCTTGGCACGGTTGGCGGCAGTGCATCCCGAGGACTCTTCGCACACCCAGGGCCTTGCGCAGCGGCGCGCCCTTCCCGTAGAGCCGTTGTCGCTGTTCGGCATAGGGCTCACTCTGCGCATTGAACAAGGCCTTCAGCTGCCCGCTGAGCCACTGGCAGCTGGGCTCCTTGCGGGTGCGACGGTGCCGGTGCTGGTGCTGGTGCTGGTGCCGGTGCTGGTGCTGGTGCTGGTGCTGGTGCTGGTGCTGGTGCTGGTGCTGGTGCTGGTGCTGGTGCTGGTGCTGGTGCTGGTAGATCGTGAAGGTTGGCGGCGAGCTCAGAACGATGCGTCTGTTGAAGCCCTGCCTTTCGACAGCCGATTCGAGCAAGGCGTTGGACTTGGCGGGCGTGACCGTCACCGCGTGCCCCAGCGACTGGTGGGCGGCGCGGGTCATGCCCTTGACCACCTCGGCCACGTCCGACATCGACAGCCGAAAGCTCGCGTCGGTGTGCAGGGGATCAAAATTGGCGCTGGCGAGAACAGCTTGTTCGATCTGGTTGACCACGTCACGGGCCGTTTCGGCCAGCGCCTGGCCGCGCGGCGTGGGCCGCATGCCGCCGCCGTTGCGGACAATCAGTTCGTCGCCCACCTGCAGGCGCAGCCTCGAAAAGGCCGTGGTGAAGCCAGACTGGCTCATGCCCAGGCTCTCGGCATCGCGCCCGAGGTGACGCGTCTGTTCGAGTGCTAACGGCAGCCACAGCAGATTCAGGTCAAGTGGCTTCATCGTGCTGGAAGATAAGCGATCTTCAGGTTTGTCGATTGAGCATCGGGTTGCGCCAGCCTATCGTCTGCCCAAACAAGCAGGAGACAGGGCCGTGAATTCTCCCCGTGCCAGTGCTGAAGAGGGCCGCAAGCACGCACAAGCACTTCAACGGGCAATCCCCATCACCCGATCCTCACCGGCGGTGTGCTGGCGCAAGCGCCGATGGCCGGGCGATGCCTGGCGCGGGCAGCTCGCCCGCGCAAGGCCGTGGGACCGTGGGTGGCACACGGTGTATTCGATGAACACGGCGGCTTCGGTTTCGCGAGGTGGCGCCCACCGAAGCCTTGAGCTGGTTGCTCAGCAGACGCAGCGCCTCCTGCCGCACCCTTAGCCGGCATGCCGACGCGCCACTGCTGACGCACGACGTCGATGAGCCTTTCGCTGAACGTGCGCTCAGGGTTGAACTTGTTCATGCCTGCCCACCACCGGCGGCCACGTCGTCGTACATCCATTGCAGCAGCGCCGCCTGGCGCTGATTGTCTGCACCCAGGGCCTGAATGGCGTCGAAGGCTGGCCAGCCACGGCAGGCCCACCAGCGTGGGTCTGCCGCGGCAGACGCTTGCCATGGGGTAACCGGCCTTTCGCTCGGCCTCCATGTCAGGCGTTTCGAAGAGTGCCAGGCGCACGCGCTGCACGCCTGCACTCGCGGCCCAGCGTGCGGCCAGGGCGCGCATTGCATCGCGGAAGGCCGGCTGCTCGCCGCGCTGGCGGAAGAACAGCGGACGGGTCGGCCGTGGCGCCGGCCCTTGCGGTGCGGCGATGCCGGTTTCATCCACGAGAGTGCGCGCGTTGTCACGCCCAGCACCAGGTCGGTGATGCCCTGGTCCACGATCAGGTCGATATCGGCCAGCAGTTGCTTCTTCACCTCGGGCCCTGGCACGCTGCCGGACAGGTCCCGTCCCGCCTGGTCGGGGTGGCGCACGTCGCTGGTCCACATCAGCTGCAGGGCAACTCTCAGCCGCAGATGATGCCGGCAGTGATCGCGAGGTTCTCTTGGGTGATGTCGGTGTTCATGCCACCGCAGGTCAGGTGGCAAGGGGAGCGGAACCCGACTCGCAGCAGCCGCTTCTCCGCAGCGCGGACAGTCGGTGCTGCGGCGCGGCCAAGCCAGCCAGTCCGAGATGCAACCCGAAGGCAGGCAAAAAAATAGGCGCTTTCGACCATGCCGAAGAGCGCCAAACGCGTGCCAGCGTCAGGGAGGGTTCCGAGCTGACAGCGGCAAGGCCCATCCCGCATCACCAAACAGATCAGGCCGATAAATGAATAGCCCCGGACGCCGTGTGTTCCCGCGCCGCAAAGAATGTCAGTTTGACTGCGCGCCCGAGGTCGCTGCCGAGGACGCTGCGAGGGTGGTGATCAGGCCCATCCGCCCTTAGGCAGTTCGTAACCCAAAATTTCGAGAAGAAAGTTCAACATGTTGAGCTCCAGAAAAAAGGCGATGCGGGTGAATCGCACAAAAGCTATTGCAACAGTGTTGGCCCTGAGCCGTAACTGTAAGAACTTATAGGGTCACTTTTCAGGGTGCGGGCTGCCCGGCGCGCGGCAGGCGCGCCCTGCACGCGGCCGGTGACGAAGCGCGGGCGGTGCGCTAGAGCAAACCAAGAGCCAAGGCGCGAAGCACCGCCTGGTGCTTGGAGTTCGTGTTGAATTTTTTGCGTACGTTGACCAGGTGGAATTGCACGGCGGTGGACGAGATGGACAGCTTTTCAGCGATGGCGATGGCGGTCAGGCCGGTCATGGTCATGCGCATGATTTCGGTTTCCCGTGGTGTCAGGCGAACGTCGCTGGCCTCCGACGGCTTGGCCGCCATCAGCCGCAACGCCGCGTCCTGGGCATGCACGGCGAGCAGCTGCAACTGGGCCAGCAACTGGGTCAATCGCGAGTCGTCCTGCGGCAGGGCGTCGGCACGGTCCACACCCAGCAGGAAATGGCGGTCCTGGGGCAGGTGCAGTCCCACGGCGACCCCGGTGCTGAAGCCCCACATCGCCTGCTCTTCCCACACGTCGTCGGCGCCACTTTCCTTGTAAAGCTGGCGGTCGTAGATAAAGGGCACGCTGAGCCTCTTGAGCTTCTTCATGACCGGGTCGCGCCGAATCACTTCCGGGCTCTTGTACGTCTCCAGGTATTCGACGGGCGTATTGCCCACCGACAGGAAGATCGGATCGTAGGTGCCCTGGTCCAACACCAGCACCGCAGAGACATGCCCGAAGTCCATGCGCTGGGCCATCTTCACCAGGCCGGACTCGAAGGCCCTGATGCTGGTTGCCAACCCGACGTCGACGAAGTCTTGGTGCTTCAATTCACGTTTCCCGCGCCCGACCTAACAGTCTTTACAGCTTGCGCATGATGCTGGCTGTGCGAAACACTCGAAGCCCATACTAAACAGGCGAGGTTTCCATGAGCATCCACAGCTGGCAAGTTTTTACATGGCCGACAGTGCGGGCGAAAGTGCCTGAATTGATCAACGCTGCCCGCTCGTTCCGGCACCTGGGTACCTCACTTCAACTCGACGCCAACGACCCTGAACTTTGCAGTGGCAGCACTGTCTGGGGTGCCAATGTTAACGGCAAGCGTCTGGGCATTGCATGGGAATGGGTGGCGGTCAGGCCGCGCGTGGTCGCCATGGGTGACCCGATGATGCTGCTAGCCAACCTCGACCTCGTAGACGCAGGCGACGACACGCTGCCCGATTCGCAACGTCTGCTGAAGCTGCACCAGGTCATCTTCTGCCTGCCATGGCAAAACGCCGTGCACGCCGCACGCTGGCCCGAGATGCAGCGCATGGCGGCGTGAGCCGTCGCCTCAGCCCGGCGGCGATTTCACGCCGCCGAGCTTTCGCCAGCGGCAGCGGCCTCACAAAGTCATCCCCATCGCCACCACCACCGCCGCCATCACCGCAGTGGCCACCCAGCCCAGAACACGCAGCCGCGGCCCGATGGTGTGTTCGCCCATCACGCTGCGGCGTGACGCCAGCAGCATCATCACCGCCATGATCGGCACCGCGATGACGCCGTTGAGCACCGCCGACCAGAACAGCGCCCGCACGGGGTCCACGGGGCTGAAGCACAGCAGCACGCCACCCACCGTGGCTGCGGCGATGACGCCGTAGAAGCCCTGCCCTTCGCCCTTGTCCAGCCGCGCACTCAAGGACCCCGTCCAACCCGCTGCTTCGGCCACCGCGTAGCCGGCCGAACCGGCCAGCACCGGCACGGCCAGCATGCCGGTGCCGATGATGCCCAGGCTGAAGAGCAGGAACGTGAAGTCCCCCGCCAGCGGCCGCAACGCCTCGGCCGCCTGCGCCGAGGTCTGGATGTCGGTGATGCCGGCCTTGTGCAGCGTGGCCGCGGTGCTGAGAATGATGAAGAACGCGATGAGATTCGAAAACGTCATGCCGATGATCGTGTCGGCCTTGATGCGCCGCAGGTGGTGCCGCACGTCGGCACGTGTGTGCTCGGGGCTGCCTGCGGTATCTTCCATCTCCTGCGCGGCCTGCCAAAAAAAGAGGTAGGGGCTGATGGTGGTGCCGAACAACGCCACCACCATCAGCAGCATGTCGCGCCCCAGGCTCAGCTGCGGGTGCACCAGTTCGCGCACGATGTCCAGCCAGTCGAGGTGCAGCGTGAACACCACCGCCACGTACGACAGCAGCGCCAGCGTCAGCCACTTCAGCCAGCGCACATAACTCTGGTACGGCAGAAACACCTGCAGCAGCAGGCACAAGAGGCCAAAGGCCACTGCATAGACGTGCGCCGAACCGCCCACCAAAAGGCGCAGCGCTTCCGCCATGGCGGCAATGTCGGCGGCCACGTTCAGCGTGTTGGCCACCAGCAGCAGGCCCACGACGATGAGCAGCACGGCGCGCGGAAACGCCACCTTGATATTGGCCGCCAGGCCGCGCCGGGTGACGTAGCCGATGCGCGCGCTGACGATCTGGATCGCCGCCATCAGCGGCAGCGTGAAGACCATCGTCCACAGCATCGAATAGCCGAACTGCGCGCCGGCCTGCGAATAGGTGGCAATGCCGCTCGGGTCGTCGTCGGCCGCGCCCGTGATCAGCCCGGGGCCGAGTTGGCGCAGCCGGCTTTCAAGCCCGGACTTCGGGGTGTTCTTCATGTGGCGGCTGTGGCTGTCTTGTTCTTGTCAACGCGCCTGCAGGAATGCGCCAGCGACTCGCTGTATGGTGCCTGCATTCGCAACCTTCGCGCGCCTTGCACGGTGAGAGTTAACACGCAGCCCATGATCATCTTCCACAACCCGTCCCACCATGGCCACAGCGGCCGGCAGGAGCTGTTCCGCGGCCGCCTGGTGCCTTGCCATGAAAGCCCGGCGCGGCTGGACTTCGTGCTGGCCGAATTGCAGCGCCACCCAGCCGGTGAACTGCGCACGCCAGACGCGCCGGACGCGGCGGACATGGCCTTGCTGACGCGCATCCACAGCCCGCGCTACCTGCACTTTCTGGAACATGCTTGGGACGAATGGCTGGCGCTGGACCCGGCCAACGCCGACACCGACGTGTTGCCGTCGGTGTGGCCCGTGCGCGGCTTTCGCCATGACGTGCTGCCCACCAACTTTGCCGCCCGCGTCGGCCTCTTTTCTTTCGACGCCGGCACGCCCTTGACCGCCGGCACCTGGGACGCCGCACGCGTGGGTGCGGCCTGCGCCATCGACGCGGCACGCGCGGTGGCCGCTGCCGGCGGCCACCGCTCGGCGATGGCGCTGACCCGGCCACCGGGCCACCATGCAGGCGCAGACTTTTTCGGCGGCTACTGCTTCATCAACAACGCCGCAGTCGCCGCGCAGGCACTGCGCGAAGCAGGTGCCGCACGGGTGGCCGTGCTGGACATCGACTACCACCACGGCAACGGCACGCAGGACATCTTCTACAGCCGCGCCGACGTGCTGACCGTGTCGGTGCACGGTGACCCGCTCACCGAATACCCGTTCTACCTGGGCTACGCCGATGAACGCGGCAGCGGCGCCGGTGTCGGCTGCAACCTGAACCTGCCACTTCCCGCCGGCACAGGCTTTGCTGATTGGGCTCAGGCACTGCAGACCGGGCTGGATGCCGTACGCCGCTTCGGCGCCGACGCGATGGTGGTGGCGCTCGGGGTGGACACCTTCGAAGGCGACCCGATCTCACGCTTCACGCTGCGCAGCCACGACTACCTGCAGGTGGGCCGCATGCTGGCCAGCGCGGGGCGGCCGACCGTGCTGACGATGGAGGGCGGCTATGCGGTGGCCGAGGTGGGCGTCAATGTCCTCAAGGTGCTGAAAGGCTTTCAGGACAGCGCAGCTGCGTGAGTGCCGCTGCAACGGCGCTGCGCGCCCTGCCGTCCTTCAGAAGCTGGCCTTGGTCTTGAGAAGCAACTGCAGCTTCTTGACATCGTTGCCGGCGTTGAGTGGGAACGCAAGATCGACGTGCAACACGTTGCTGAAAGCCGCGCGGGCAGTGACGATGCGCAGGCCGACGCCGGCGTTGCCAAGCCAGCCCGGGGCAGCCGCATTCTGGTTGTCGCCGCCCCAGGCACGCCCGGCGTCAAAGAAGGCGGCGCCACCGACCCGAAACAGGCGCCAGACGTAGAGGTCGGTATAGAAGCGCTCTTCGAGCGTGAAGAGCGCGCGCCGCGTGCCGCTCTGGTAACGCAGTGGATAGCCGCGCAGGCCGTTGTCGCCGCCCAGCAGCAAGGCGTCAGCGGGGTCGGCGTGGCTCAGCATGTCGGCTGCTGCCGATGCGTAGAAGAGCCAGCGCGCACCCTGCGGCGCGTAGTACTGCGCCTGTGCGCGCACCCGCTGGCGCCGGACCTGGCCCCCCGTGTACTGCCCGGCCACGCTGGCCGCTGCAATCAGCGTCTGGTCTTCAGCCGGCTCGAAGCCGCGGCTGAGCGTGGCCGCGTAGAGCCAGGCGTCGATGCTGGAGCCGAGGTTCTTGGTCGCCCGCCCCAGCTGCACGGTGGACGCCAGGCCCAGTGCAAAGAACTCGGGTCGGCCGATCAGGTTGCGGTTGAGTTCGCGCTCGAAGCGGTCTTCCACCAGCTGGTAGCGCAGGAACGGGGCAACGCGCTTTTCATCGACCGGCAAACTTGGCGGCGCGGCCAGCCCGGCTTCTGCCGTGTAGCGGTCGTTCTGGTAGCTCAGGCCCACCGAATAGCGCTGCACCCAGCCGTCCACCAGGCCTGCAGACCAGCCGCCGAAGACCTCACCCAGCGTCTGCCGGTGGCGGTACTGGCTGCTGATCGCGCCGGCGTTGTAAATCGACTCGACGCGGTTGTCGGAGAGCGCCGTCACACCCGCCGACCAGCGGGCGTCCAGCGCATAGAAGGGCCGCACCACCGCAAACGCATCACGGCTGCCGTCGCTGTTGGTGGCGTGGCTGAAGCTGAGCGCAGTCCAGCTGCCAAAGGCGCGGTCGTTGACAAACTGGACTTCGCTGCTGGATCGGTCAACGTTCTTCGAATAACCCAGGCTCACCGATGTGCCCGTGCCCAGCAGGTTGTGCTCTCGCAGGTGGATGCCGCTGGAATTGGCGCCGCCCGCGCGGCCGGCGCTGGCGCCGGGGTCCAGTGACCAGGTGTCACGCGTCATCACCTCGATATCGACCACGCCGTCCTTCACCGCGATGGGCCGGAACTGCACGTCGTAGAGGTAGCGGTTGCTGCGAAGCAGGCGTTCCGTCTCCTGGATCAGGCGCACGGAAACACGTTCGCCGCTCTTGAAGAGCAGCGTGCGCTCAATGACGCCGGGCCGGGTCTGGATGTGCAGCGCGTTGGCCCAGCGGAAGAGCCACTTGTCTTCGCGCGGGTCAGTGGTGTCGAAGATGTCCTGCGCCACCACACGAATCTCGCCAATCGTGGCGCCTGAGGCCTCCAGCTCGGCAAAGCTGGGCAGTGGCGGCGTCGGCGGTTGCTGTGCAGCGGCGATGCCCTGCAGGGCGACGAGCAACACAAGGCAGGCAAGGCGCATCAATGGGACCTGCAGTTGGTGACGGCAGACTATGCACCAGTGGCAGCGGGCGGCCTGCCAACGGCCGACCGCGCCGCCGGCTTCAGGCCAACAGGGCCCGCAGTGCTGCGGCTTCGAAGGGCTTGGGCAGCACGCCGGCAATGTCCAGAGACGCGTCAGCAGACTGCCTGGCGGCGTAGGCATCCTGGGCGCTGCCGCTCGTCAGCACGATGCGTGCGGCGCAGCACCGCCGGGCCAGTTCGGACAGCACCTCTTCGCCGTTCATGTCGGGCATGCGCATGTCCAGCACCAGGTGCGTGGGCTGCCAGGACACCACCGCATCCAGAAACGGCAGCGGCAGTTCGCAGCGCAGCGTTTCAGCACCGGCAGACTGCGCCACCATCTCGATCAGCATGCCCACCATCGGGTCGTCGTCCAGGATCAGCACGCGCAGCTCGGCCATGGCTTTGCCTCTCAGCTTCCGCTGATCACGGCGCGCACCTTGCGCGCCAAGTCGATGCTGCGGTAGGGCTTGGCCAGCAGTTGCACGCCACGGTCGAGCCGGCCGTGGTGGACGATGGCGTTTTCGGTGTAGCCCGATGTGAACAGCACCTTCAGCTGCGGCCGCAGCGCGGTGGCCTGCTCGGCGAGTTCGCGGCCGTTCATGCCGCCAGGCATGACGACGTCGGTGAAGAGCAGGTCGATGTCGTTGCGCGATCGCATGATGGCCATCGCGCCGGGGCCATCTTCAGACAGCAGCACGGTGTAGCCCAGGCGCAGCAGCATGTCGCTGGCAAAGCCGCGCACCAGCGCGTCGTCTTCCACCACCAGCACGGTCTCGGTGCCGCGATAGGCCTGCTCGTCATCGGGCTGCAGTGGCGTGGCCAATGGTGGCCCTTCGTCGGAACGTGGCAGGTACATGCGCACCGTGGTGCCATGGCCCAGCTCGGAATACATCTTGATGTGGCCGCGCGACTGTTTGACAAAGCCATAGACCATGCTCAGCCCCAGGCCTGTGCCCTTGCCCACGCCCTTGGTCGTGTAGAAGGGCTCGAAGGCCTTGCTCAACTGATCGGCCGTCATGCCCTGGCCGGTGTCGGACAGCGTCACCTGCACGTACTGGCCGCAAGCCACTTCGGCATGGCGGTCTGCGTAGTCCTGGTCGATGTGGGCGTTGGCAGTTTCCAGCGTGATCTTGCCCCCTGCGGGCATGGCGTCGCGCGCGTTCAGCACCAGGTTCAGCACGGCAGACTCGAGCTGCGCCGGGTCCACCAGCGCCGGCCAGAGGCCGGCCCCGCGCACCAGTTCAAGATCAATGTCTTCGCGCAGCGTACGCCGCAAGAGCCCTTCCATGCCCGCCAGCGAGTCGTTGACACTGACGGACTGTGGCTGCAGCGGCTGGCGTCGCGCAAAGGCCAGCAGGCCGTGTGTCAGCTCGGCACCGCGCTGCGCGGCTGCGCGTGCCATTTCTGCCAGGCGCTTGAGCGGCGGCCGATCGCTCAGCTGTTCAGCCAGCAGGTCCACCGTCCCCAGCACCACTGTCAACAGGTTGTTGAAGTCATGCGCCACGCCACCCGTGAGCTGCCCCACCGCTTCCAGCCGCTGTGCCTGGCGCAGCTGCGCTTCCAGTTCCAGGCGCCGCGTGACGTCGGTCTTGATCGAGAAGAAGCCCTCGGGCTCACCGTGTTCGTCACGCAGCAGACGGAAGCGCCCTTCCATCTGCACCAGGCGGCCGTCCTTGTGGTGTTCAGGTACCACGGCCGTGTATTCGCCTTCGCTGAGCAGGCGAGCTTGGATCTCGGCGGCCAGCGCCGGGGGTTGCCGCAGCAGTTCACCGCACTCGCGGCCCAGCGCCTCGGCGGCAGTCCAGCCGTAGAGGCGTTCGGCACCGCCGTTCCAGTAGGCAATGCGGTCGTCCATGCGGCGCACGGTGATGGCGTCTTGCGCCTGGTCCAGCAGCGCGGCCTGCTGGCGCAGCCGGTCCTGAGCGATGCGGGCATCGGTGATGTCCATCACGCCGCCCACCGTGCGTGCCGGGCAGAGCTGCCCTGCAACCGCGCCGTCCTGCGCCTCGAAGAAGGTCTGGGCGCGCACACGCAGCCAGCGCACCTGGCCGTCGGGCCAGATGATGCGGTGTTCGCATTCAAAGCGCCCGTCGCCCTGCGGGTCCTGGCCGCGTCTGAGCGACACCGCCACCTGCTCTGCGTCCGCAGGGTGCAGGCGCTTCAGGAAGACCGAAGGCGGTACGTCCTCGTCCGGCTCAAAGCCCCACATGACGTGATGCTCAGGCGTGAAGGCCCTGGTGCCCGCCAGATGGTCGATGTCGAACACGCCGATGCCGGCAGAGCGCACCACCTGTTGCAGCCTTTCGTCGCTGCGCCGCACGGCTTCCTGTGCCGCCACGGTCTCGCTGATGTCCATGCGCGTACCCAGCATGCGCAGCGGACGCCCAGCGGCGTCGCGCTGCAACACCTTGCCGCGGTCCACCACCATCACCCACCGGCCACCCGCATGCTGCAGGCGGCAGCGCAGGTTGCGCTGCGCACTGGCACCCTGCAGACAAGCTTCGTGGGCGGCGTGGACAGCGGGCCAGTCCTGCGGATGCACCTGCGCGCGCCAGTCTTCAAAGCGGATCGTGGTGGGCTGCGCGGGCAAGCCCAGCATCTGGTTGGCACGTGCGTCCACCATGATCAGCCCGTGCTGCAGGTCGGCGTCCCACAGGCCGAGGTCTGCCCCTTGGAGTGCCAGCGACAACCGGTCGATGTGCAGGCGCCGCTGCGCCTCGTCCGCACGGCGACGGCGCTGCAGGACGTGCAGCGCCACCGCAGCGGCGCCAAAGACCACGGTCCACACGACCACCGCCACCAGGGTGCGTTCGCGCCAGCCGGCAAGCACCGCGTGACGCTCACGCTGCAACACCAGACGCAGCGGCTTGGCCATGCCATCCACGGACCACGCCTGCTGCCAGCGCAGCATGCTGGCTGCCGCGCCCGCATGGGCTGCAGCAAGGCCAGCCTGCGCCAGTATCGGCCCGTCTTCGGTGTCCAGCGTCACTGCCATGTCGTCCGCGTACACCGCAGTGGCCAAGAGCGGCCGCAAGGTGCGCAGCGCACCGTACGGGTTCGGGGCTGCGCCCAGTTGCAAGGTCAGCACCTGCTGCATGGCCTGGCCGGTGGCGACCAGGCGCGCAGCCTCTTGTTTCAAGCTGTCCGTGTGTGCCAGCCAGCGCATGGCGAACACGACTGCCACGACGAGGCCCAGCGCGCCAGCCCACAGCAACCAGGCGCGGCGCTCGGGCCGCTGCAGGTTGGAGAAGCCGGAAGGCGGTGCCGGCCATGTCGAAAGTGGCTGCCCACCCAGCCTGTCACCCGGAACCCAGGACTCGCCCACAGGGGCCGAGTCGGGCGCGGAGGACGGCAACTGCATGCGCCATCATGACCGAGGCGCGCAGCCAAGACAACCGGGCATCCGCTGACGCAAAGCGACGCGGCGCGAGGCGGCCCGGTCAGTGGGCGCTGAGCCGCTCGGCCTGCGCAATCAACGGCAGCACGGCCTGTGCGTCGGCCTGCTGGGGCACCAGACCCAGTGCCAGTGTCGCTAGCAATACGACAAGTGGGCCTGACCGCTGAATGGAGTGATTGCAGAACACAAGCTGCCCGCCTTCTGCCACAGCGGCAAAAGCGGCCACAGCGGCCACAGCGGCCCCGAGAGCCATGGCAGTCCCTGCGCGCAGCCCGCGTCCCATGCCGCCCTTGGAGTCGTGCCGCAACTCGACACCAGGGCCTGAGCCGCGGCCTGGGTCGGGCGACCCCGGCGGCAACCCGCTGCGGGCGGACCCGCACGTCCGAGCGAAACCCAGGCAGCGCTGGGCCATCCAGCCGCCTCAGCGTACCGGCGCGGCAGGCATGTGCGCCTCGGAGGCGTCCAGCACGGCCTCGGGTTCGTCGGCCTCGGCGGGCGTCTCGTTGTTGAGTTGCCGCTGTAGGCGGTCGGTGTCGAGGTCACCCGTCCACTTGGCGACCACCACCGTGGCCACGCCGTTGCCAATCAAGTTGGTCAGCGCGCGCGCTTCGGACATGAAGCGGTCGATGCCCAGGATCAGTGCCAGCCCTGCCACCGGCACATGGCCCACGGCCGACAGCGTGGCTGCCAGCACGATGAAGCCGCTGCCGGTGACGCCGGCCGCGCCTTTGCTGGTGAGCAGAAGCACCAGCAGCAGGGTGATCTGCTGGCCAATCGTCATCGGCGTGTTGGTGGCCTGGGCGATGAAGACGGCGGCCATCGTCAGGTAGATCGAGGTGCCGTCGAGGTTGAAGGAATAGCCCGTGGGGATGACCAGGCCCACCACGGACTTCTTGGCGCCCAGGTTTTCCATCTTGGCCATCATGCGCGGCAGCACCGTCTCACTCGACGAGGTGCCTAGCACGATGAGCAGTTCTTCCTTGATGTACTTGATGAACTTCCAGATCGAGAAGCCGTGGAACCGGGCAATGCTGCCCAGCACGACGAAAATGAAAAAAAGGCAGGTGCCGTAGAAAGTCGCCATCAGTGCGCCGAGCGAGATCAGCGATGCCACGCCGTACTTGCCGATCGTGAACGCCATCGCACCGAACGCGCCGATCGGAGCCAATTTCATGATGTAGCCGACGATGACGAACAGCACGTGCGAGGTCTTCTCGATGAGGTCGAACACCAGCGTGCCGCGGCCGCCGAACTTGTGCAATGCAAAGCCGAACATCACCGCGAACAGCAGTACCTGCAGGATCTCGCCCTTGGCAAAGGCATCCACCACGGTGTTGGGGATGACGTTGAGCAGGAAGTCGGTGGTCGAGGCCATCTGACCGGGCTTGGTGTAGGCGGCGATGCCCTTGGTGTCGAGCGTCTTGGCATCGACGTTCATGCCGCTGCCGGGCTGCACGATGTTGATGATGACCAGGCCCACCACCAGTGCAACGCTGCTGACGACTTCAAAGTACAGCAACGCCAGGCCGCCGGTCTTGCCGACCTTCTTCATGTCTTCCATGCCGGCGATGCCCACCACCACCGTGCAGAAGATGATGGGCGCGATGACCATCTTGATGAGCTTGATGAAGCCGTCGCCCAGCGGCTTCATCGCCGTGCCCGTCTCGGGCCAGAAGTGGCCCAGCAACACGCCGATGACGATGGCGGTGATGACCTGGAAGTACAGCGACTTGTAGAGCGGTTTCGACACGGGTTGCTGGTCCACGGGGTCTCCTTCTCGGCCCTGGGCTCTGGGCTCTGGGCTGCGATGGTGCCACGCAGCGCGGCCGAGCGGGTGCCCAGGGCGCCTTCTTCACACCGTTTTGCTTCTCGGTCGTTTTGGTGACGAGTGGCATGGCTTGGGCTCCTTGAAGGTGAAGACGTGAACACAATACAGTCAGGTGCAGTACAAGAGTCCTGTGCAAGTTGCTTCGCAGAACGCAGCCTCCTGAAGCCGCAAGAAAGCCGCAAGACAGCCGCAACCCTTGAAGTCACAAAGGACGCACCATGAGCAACAAGAGAGCCATCCTCGTCATTGGAGCCGGTGACGCCACGGGCGGGGCCATAGCCCGGCGCTTCGCGCGCGAAGGGTATGTCGCGTGCGTCACACGGCGCAGCGCCGACAAGCTGACAGCGCTGGTGGGCGAGATCAAGGCGGCCGGCGGTGAGGCCCACGGTTTCGGCAGCGATGCGCGCAAGGAAGAGGAGATGATTTCACTCGTCCAGCAGATCGAACGCGACATTGCGCCCATTGAAGTGGCGGTGTTCAACATCGGCGCCAATGTCCGCTTCAGCATCACCGAAACAACAGCGCGCGTGTATCAGAAGGTCTGGGAAATGGCCTGCTTCAGCGGCTTTCTGATGGGCCGCGAAACCGCCAAGGTGATGCTGCCCCGCCAACGCGGCACGATCATCTTCACGGGTGCCACGGCCAGCCTGCGCGGCCGCGAAGGGTTCTGCGCCTTTGCCGGTGCCAAGCATGCGCTGCGCGCGCTGGCGCAGAGCATGGCGCGCGAACTGGGGCCGAAGGGCATTCACGTGGCGCACCCGGTGATTGACGGTGCCATCGACACCGAGTTCATCCGCAGCAACTTCCCCGACCGCTATCTCCTCAAGGACCAAGGCGGCATCGTCAACCCGGACAGCATCGCCGAGGCCTACTGGCAGATCCACCGCCAGCCGCGCGACGCCTGGACGCACGAGATGGACTTGCGCCCATGGATGGAGACCTTCTGAGCGCCGCGATATTGGCGCGCGGGCAACAGCCCGGGATGAGGGCCCGGATCCGGTGGGATCTAAGCCACGTCCACCTCAAGCAGCATCGGCCCTGTTGATCGCAGCGCCTGCGTCACTGCGGCAGCCAGCGTGTCGGCTGCGCTCACCCGCAACGCCTTCACGCCATGGCCGGCGGCCAGCGCCACGAAGTCGAGTTCCGGCAACTCGGTGCCGGGCACGGGGTCGCCAGGGCCGTAACCAAACACCGCGCCAAATTCCTGCAGTGCAGCGTAGCGACGGTTCTTCAGCACGATGAAGGTCATCGGCAGCTTCAGCTGCGCCGCGCTCCAGAGGGCCTGGATCGAATACATGGCCGACCCGTCGCCGACGAGGCTGATCACACGCACGCCGGGCCGGGCCAGCGCCACGCCCACGGCTGCAGGCAGGCCGTGGCCGAGACCACCACTGCACATGGTGTAGAAAGTTTCACGGCGGACAATAGGCAGGTGCTGCTGCATCGCGGCGCGCGAGCTGGGCGCTTCTTCGACCACCACGCTGTCGGGTCCGCGCAGATCCGCCAGGGTCTGCAACACGTAAGCCACCGACATGCGCTCGCCGGCCGCCGGGGTGGCAACACGCGGCACGGCCGCCCTGCACACCGGCAGCTCGCGCGGTGTGGGCAAGGGCCGCGCCAGCAGGTCTTCAAGCCCCAGGCGCACGCTGCCAATGGCCGACGTGCCCACCGGCGCCCAGGCGGCAATGGCGGGGTCTTCCACCAGTTGCACGAGCGTGGCGCCTGCCGGCAGGTGCGGGCCGCGGCCTTCAATGTGGTACGTGAAGGCCGGTGCGCCGACGGCAAAGACGAAGTCGTGGCCGGCCAGCCTTTCGACGATGCGCTCACGCATCGGCGGCAGGAAGCCGGCAAACAGGCGGTGGTCTTCGGGGAAGCCGCAGCGGCCGGACATCGGCGCCACAAAGACGCGCGCGTTGTGGCGTTCGGCCAGCTGCACGGCCGCGTCCCAGGCCCCGTCGCGGTCCACCGCAGCGCCGATCACGAAGGCCGGCCGCCGGCTGGCGTCCAGCGCATCGCCCAGTTGCGCCAGCAGCGCGGGATCAGGCCGCACGCGCGTGCTGACGCTGCGCGGCGCCACGGGCTCGGTCAGCACAGTCCAGTCGTCGGCGGGGATGGACACCAGCACCGGGCCGCAGGGCTGCGTCATGGCCACGTAATAGGCGCGGGCGATGGCCAGCGGCACGTCCTCCGCGCGCGCAGGCTCCACGCTCCACTTCACATAGGGCTTGGGCAGTTCTGTCGCCTGGCCCGAATACAGGAAAGGCTCAAACGGCAGGATCGAGCGCGCCTGCTGCCCGGCGGTGATGACCAGCGGCGTGCGGTTCTTGTGCGCAGTGAAGATGTTGCCCATGGCATGGCCCACGCCGGCCGCCGAATGCAGGTTGACGAAGGCCGCGTTGCGCGTGGCTTGCGCGTAGCCGTCAGCCATGCCGACCACAGTGGCCTCTTGAAGGCCCAGCACGTAGCAGAAGTCGGCCGGGAAGCCCAGGAACAGCGGCAACTCGGTGGAGCCCGGGTTGCCGAACACGGTGGTCATGCGGAACGCGCGCAACAGGTCCAACACGGCTGCACGGACGGTGATGCGTTCGGTCATCTGTTCGGTGATGTGTTCGGTGATGTGTTCGGTGACATGTTCGGTGATGTGCTCAGCACCCGACATCTCAGTCTCCATTCAGATGTGCACGGTTTTCGATAGACGCCGAGACCCCAGATCTATCCCGGCCCTACTCCCACCCTATTGTCAATGGGCGGCCGCGGTTTAGGGGGAAGGCACGCAGTTTCGCAGCATGGGAGCGCGCCGATGCCGACAGGTCTACCGTCGCGGTCGGGAGCTTCGCACAGCGCATACTTTCTGAGTCCGGGACGCCGATGGATGGGAACGGCAAGCGAAGGGCAAAGGATGGGCGAACTCTTCGCAACTTGACGGTGTCGGGCGGCCGCTGCGCGCTGCAGTGACGGTAGTTTCGCCCGTGCTGACGGTATTGCCAGCTTGCCCGGCATTCCCCCGCGCGTCCGCATTACAATTGAGAATATTGTAAGGAGAAGAGTCATGGCTGAATCAACCATCACCGCGAAGGGCCAGACCACCGTGCCCGCCGACATCAGGGCTTTGGTGGACGCTAAGCCCGGCACTCGTCTAGTCTGGTCGGCGATGCCCGACGGCACCATCATCGTCAGGGCCAAGACCAAGTCCATCCTCGACATGGCCGGCATGCTCAAGGCGCCCAAGGGCAAGCGCGTCGGCGTCGACGAGATGAACCCCTGGCGCTGACCTCGGCGCGAGCATGCCGGCTCTCGACACCAACGTCCTGGTGCGCTACATCGTCCAGGATGATCCATCGCAGCTCGCCGCGGCCAGGCGCCTCATCAGCCGCTGCGTCGCCGCAGGCTCGACGCTGTTCGTCCCGGTGACCGTCGCGCTTGAGCTGGAGTGGGTGCTGAGGTCCAGTTTCGCGTTCGGCAAGGGCGACGTGCTGAAGACCCTATCCAACCTCTTATCGGCAGCCGAGCTGACCTTCGAATCTGAGCGCGCGCTCGAGGTCGCGCTGCAGTTGTTCCGCGAGGGCTCGGCCGACTTCGCGGACTGCCTTCACGTCGCGTTGGCCACGCAGGCTGGCGAGCAGCCGCTGTGGACCTTCGACAAGGGTGCCTCCAAGATCAGCGGCGCTCATCTGTTGGCCAAGTCTTGATTCGGCATCGAGTCGCAGCCGAACTGAAGCCGCGCTACGCCAAAGTCCTGCCAGAGCGCCTCGTCAAACTCCTCGCTGCTACCGCTGACGCTGTTCTCGGTTGCTCGCGCTTCGGGTAGCTCATGCCAGGCGCAGACTTGTGCAAGTAGCTCGAACTGCAGCAATCCAGCAGGAGTCGACAATCGGCCGCGCTACAAGAGCGGCTCTGGCCGGCCAGGAGCGGGTGCTCCCGACCAACCGGTTCAGATTACCCTGGCTTGGAGCTTGCTGTGGCTGCGGAGCACTCGCGAAGACCACGGACACTTTAAGGTGCTCCAGCAAGACGGCTCGCGGCGAAGGGCTGAGCGCCCTGGTCAAGGGCGAAAGCGACCCTTGCCAAGGCTCCACCGGCAAGTTGGACAGCGAAAGCGCGCTGTACCTGCTCCAGGGTGAGCCGCGACGCCACGCCCGGCGGCGTGTGGACAACCGGCAGCGCAGGTGGCTTGGCGTTGGGGCGGCGGCTGTGGAAATTCGGCGCTGGTTCAGGCGCGCTGGCCGAACAGTTGCTGGACGCACTGGATTCAATGGGCGTGCGCGTGACCAGTTACTGCATCGTTGACGTCTCCGGCGCCCTGCGCGCCCGCCAAGCCGAACGCCTGGCGCGTTTCGGCGCCCAGGTGCAGTGGCTGGACCACCTGCCCGAGCAGATGCACGGCGTCGTACTGAGCAACGAAGTGCTGGATGCCATGCCGGTGCAACTGCTGCAATTCGACGGCCGCACCTGGCATGAATGCGGCGTGGTGGTGAAGACCAGGGCCAAAGCCGCGAAAGCTGACACGGCCACCTCCACCGCAACCCCCACCGCCACGGCTTCCAGCTTCGAATGGGCCGACAGCCCCACCGCGCTGCGCCCGCCAGTGCCGAACGCCCTGGTCTTACCCGGCACCGTGACCGAAATCCACCCCAGGCCCAGGCCTTCATTCGCACCCTGGCCGACCGGCTGCAGCGCGGCGCTGTCTTATTCATCGACTACGGCTTCCCCGAAACCGAGTGCTACCACCCGCAGCGCCGCGGCGGCACGTTGATGTGCCACCGCGCCCACCGCGCTGACGACGACCCGCTGCAGGACGTGGGCGAAAAAGACATCACCGCCCACATCGACGTCAGCGCCATCGCTTTGACGGCGCAAGACGTTGGGCTGGAAGTGGCGGGCTACACCAAACAGGCGCACTTCCTGATGAACTGCGGCCTGCTCGACCTGCTGCAGCCGGCCAGCCTGCGCGAACGCGCCAACGCGCAAAAACTGCTGACCGAACACGAGATGGGCGAACTGTTCAAAGTCATCGCCCTGACCAAAAACCTGCCGGGCTTTCGGCCCCTGGGCTTCGTGCGCGGCGACCGCACGCACACGCTGTAGCGTCAGCCCCCCCGATGCGTTGGCTCAACGTCTTCCTGTTGGCCTGCGTGCTGTTCAACGGCCTGCACCCCTGGATGAAAAAGATCGGCCTGGGCCGGCTGCCTGGCGACTTCAGCTTCCGCTTTCGCGGCCGCGACTGGCATATTCCGCTGGCCAGTTCGGTGGTGCTGAGCGTGCTGATGATGATGATCGAGTCGTTCTTGTGACCCAACGGCCAGGCCCTTTTGCGTCAAAGTCGAAGACTATGGCGAACACAGCGAACACAGCGAACACAGCAACGACTGCGAACCCGGCGAACCCCGGCACGACAATGGCTGCACCACGGCCCGATAACGGGCCGCTCATCGAACTGCGGCTGTTCGGCGCAGCAACGCTGGCGATCAACCGTGGCCCTGCTGCTGCCCTGCCGCCCAAAGACGCGCTGCTGTTGGCGACCCTGGCGCTGGACGGCACCCTGCCGCGCATGCATCTGGCCACACTGTTGTGGCCCGACACCCCGGCAAACAGTGCGCGCGCCAACCTTCGCCAGCGCATCAAGAAGCTGCAAGACCCCAGCGGCCAGGCGCTGCTGCAGTTGCGGGGCGGCACAGTCTCGCTGGCGCCGCAGGTGCAGTTGGACCTGGCCAGCCTGGCCAGCAGCCTGCGCGCCGACCCGCAAGCAGCGCAGGGCCCGCTGCTGGGCCAGGTGGCCTTTGACGACGGCGAGGCGACCGCCGTCTGGCTGGCCCAGGCGCGCAAGCGCAGCCACGCCACGCGCAACGCGGCGCTGTTGCAAATCGTGCATGCCCTGGAAAACCAGCTGCAGTTAGACGCTGCGGTGCCCTACTGCGAAAGGCTGGTGGCCGACAACCCGGACGACGAGGCCGTGGTGCGCCAGCTGATGCAGCTGCACTTTCGCCGCGCCGACCGCAACGCCGCACTGGTGGCCTACCGCGCGCTGGCCCAGCGTCTGCGCGAACAGGACCAGCCCCAGCCCGATGGCCAAACCCGCGATCTGTTGCAGCTGATCCAAAGCACGCCCGTCCACACACCGGCCCACGCACCGCCCGCTGCCGCCTGGACCGCGCTGCTGCGGCCACCGCTGCTGGTGCAGCGCGAAGAAGAATGGGCCCAGCTGCAGCAGGCCTGGCTGTCTGGCGCCGTCGTGCTGGTCACTGGCGATGCGGGCATAGGCAAGACGCGCTTGCTGGAAGACTTCGCCAACACGATGTCGGTGCCGCTGCGGCTGCGGGCCCAGTTTGGCGACAGCGCCGTGCCTTACGCCCTGTTGGCGCGCTGGGTTCATGCGCAGCCCTGCGCCACGCTGCCCGATTGGGCGCGGGCAGAACTGGCACGCCTGGTGCCTGCTTTGGGTGTCGCGCCTGCGGGCCCGCTTTCGCCGCTGCACCTGGGCCAGGCAATGCAACTGCTGGCCGGGCTGCAGCCTGCGGTGTTGATCGACGACCTGCACTTCGCTGACGCCGCCAGCCTGGCGCTTTTACCTTCGGTCCTGGGCAGTGTGCAGCACTGCTTGCTGGGCTGCCGTGCCAACGAGATGCCGGCGGCGCTGCAGCACTGGCTGGACGAAGCCCGGCACCGCGTCGTCCAAGTGCAGCTCAAAGCATGGACCGAGGAAGGCGTAGCGCAACTGTTGCGCAACGCCGCGCTGGCGCTTGAAGACGCGCCGGGCTGGGCGCGCCTGCTGTGGGCGCACACGGGCGGCCAGCCGTTGTTGCTGCTGGAAACACTGCGTGCGCTGCTGTTGGCCCGGCCGGCGACGATCGGGCTGGGGCCGCCGCCGCAAGCACTGGCTATGCCGCCGCACATCTTGCAACTGGTGCAGCGGCGGCTGGAACAGCTGCCGGAATTGGCGCGTAGCCTGCTGCAGGTGGCCGCGCTGGCCCGCGATGCTTTCGCGCCCGATCTGGCCGCCGCAGTGCTGGGCCAGCCGCTGGCAGCCCTGTCTGTCCCCTGGGCCGAACTCACGGGCGCGGCGCTGATGACCGAGAGTGGCCGCGTGCACGACCTGGTTCTCGTAGCCGCCAGGCTTTCCCTGGACCCGCCGCTGGCCGTGCTGCTGCACCGGTCCGTTGCGCATTGGCTGGTGCAGCGCGGCGCACCTCCTGCGCGCCTGGCCCAGCACTGGGCAGCAGGCGGCGAGCCTGCGCTGGCTGCAGCCTGCCATCAGGCCGCAGCCGCTGCGGCCACCGAGCTCTCGCAGCCCATCATGGCGGCGGAATTTCATGCCGCCGCTGCCCAGGCCTGGCAACAGGCGGGCAACGACGCCCAGGCTTTTCAGGCGGGCACTGACGAAGCCAAAGGCTGGGTCACGGCAGGCGACATCCAGCGCGCCCTGGCACGTTGCGACGCACTGCTGGCAAGCGCAGCCTCACTGCACCAGCAAACCGATGCACGCCGCATCAAGGCCATGGGTCTGGTCTATGGCGGCAGGGTGGCCGAGGCCCTGCCCATTGCAAGCGCTGCACACGAAGCTGCCATCACACTCGGGCAAGACGCGTGGCGCGGCGAACTGGCGGCCCTGTGTGCCTTGGCCGCAACCGTCGTTGGGCAGCGCGAACGGGCAGAATTTTTCATCGCTGACGAAAGCGCCACACCGCGGCAAGCCGACGAGTGGCACAACAACATCACGCGACTGTCGACCATCGGAGCGGCGCTCAGCTACATGGGCCGCCTGCATGAAGCACTGCAGCGCACCGAAGCCAGCATCGCCATCGCAGACCGGCCCGCGGCAAGGGCCGAGCAGGCGACGCTGGAAAGCAACGCTGCCCATTTGCTGATGCAACTCGGACGCTTGCGCGAAGCGCGGCAAAGGGCGTGCAACGCCTTGCAGCGGCAGATCGAGCTGGGGCTCGAAAAGGGCATCGCCGGTGTCACGGCGCGGGTTCACGTCGGCCTGTATTCCGCTGGCCTGGGCGAATTCGACACGGCAGTCAGCGAACTGAACGGCAGTTTGCAGGCCTTCAAAGCGCTGAACGCCACTGCCAGAGTGCCGCTGGTCGAGAATCATTTGGTGCAGGTGTGGACACATCTTGGCCAGCCGGCCAAAGCGCTGCAACTGCTGCAGTCCTCCGACGAGCTGCTGAGCTATTCAAATCGCGTCAGGCGCAACACCTTGCGTGCCGCGTTGGCAAGCTTGTGCGGCATCAGCGTCCCGCAGCAGCAGCTGCCCAACAGCACTGGGACGGTCGATCCCAGCATTGCGGCGCAGCACGAAATCGTGTGTGCGCGCGGGTTGCCGGCTGAAGAGCGCCGGCTGCGCAGCCTGGAACTGGAACAAAAGTTCGCCGCTGAAGAGCGCCTGGCCTGTGTGCTGAGCGCGCAGCTGCTGCAACTGACGGCGCTGCACGAGATGCGTTTACCGGACGCCGAGCCGCTGGCGCTGCGCTTGCAGGCCGACTTGGTGGACCGCCTGCCCGCCATCACCTACTGGCCCCAGGCGCAATGGACCGTCCACCAGGCGCTTTTGGCCACAGGCCAGGAGCGCGCCGCGCAGCAGGCGCTGGCCGATGCCTGGCACTGGATCGATCGCGCACATTCGCAGCATGTGGCTCCGGAACTGCAGCACGCGTTCCTGACCAAGAACCTGGTGAACGCAGAAGTCCGCAAGGCTTGGTTGAAGAACTTCAGCTGACCCCCTGAACCGGGGTGTGTTGGGCTGAAGCTGCAAAAGCAGCGCCGCCGATCACGCTTCGATCACGCACCCCTTTCTAGTCTTCGTTTACAGCCACTCGCGTGGCGAACAACGAAAAACTGCTCGGGGAGATTTCTGATGCGCTGGGGAATTCAACTGGTTTGCCGCGGCGGGGCGGCTTTGATTTTGGCGGGGCTTGTGGCGGGGCTTGCGGCCGGGCTTGTGGCGTGCGGTGGCGGCAGCGACCCGGCGACCGAACCCACGCCGCCGATCGCCGCGCCCCCGCCGCCAATAGCCGCACCCGCCCCGCCCACGCTGACCGCACAGCCCAGCGACGCGCAGGTCACCGCGGGCGGCGAAGCGCGCTTCTCCGTCACTGCCACCAGCACCGGCACGGGCGCCATCAGCTACCAGTGGCAGCGCAGTGCTGACGGCAACACCTGGACGACTATTGCCGGCGCCACATCGGCCGCCTACACCCTGTCTGCACCGACCCTGGCCGATACCGGCAGCCAGTTCCGCGTCGTCGTCACCAGCAACAGCGGCAGCGCCAGCACCAGCGCCACCAGCACGGCCGCCACCTTGCGTGTAAACGTGGCTGTGGCCCCGGCCGCCATCACCGTTCAGCCCGCGCCGCAGACCGTGGTGGTCAGTGCAGTGGCCAGCTTCGCCGTGACCGCGACAGGCACATCGGTCACTTACCTTTGGCAAAGCAGCAGCGATGGCACGACGTGGACAGACGTGCCTGGCGCCAGCGCCGCCACGCTACAACTGCCCGCGACGACGCTGGGCCAGAACGGTCTGCAGGTGCGGGTAGTGGTCAGCAACAGCGTGGGCAGCGTCACAAGCAGTGCCGTGCTGCTGACGGTGACCCCTGCACCTGCAGCACCCGCATTCACCTTGCAACCGCTGCCCGCCAGCGTCACCGCACCGGC
>Ga0335394_10000622_pt1 | contig 38184 bp, 33 predicted proteins | sample MAT03_FD_205741 | JGI IMG/M metagenome (GOLD analysis project Ga0335394, IMG submission 205741) | Freshwater microbial communities from Lake Fryxell liftoff mats and glacier meltwater in Antarctica - MAT-03 (spades assembly) (version 2) ...
CTGCTTCCAGTTCCGCTTTTTCGACCTCGCTCAATACGACGGGGTGCTTTTGTGGCCGCATGGTATACTCCTTTTTTCTCGGAGTATACCCTTTCATCAGCTACCTTGCTGGCGGACTACTAGTAGACCACGAGTCTTTTTGGGTTATGATCCAAGGCTAGTGAAATAAAGGGTGTGTTTTACGATACTTAGAAAGATAGGAAGAAAAAAAAGTCTATTTATCCTAGGGACAGTTCTAATCTGTATTTGTTTTTGCGCCTGTTCACTTTTGAGTACAATTGTACGTTGTGAACGTTTAAAAAAGACACCTAATATTATACTATATCCTAATTCTCAACAAATTGAAGTCCAAAATATTAAAGTACCTGATAAGGTATATTCTTTTATTCCGGCTTTGTTAGGAATAAATAACAATCCCGCCCATATTGTATCTACATATTCAGTAAGAAGTGAGATCAATGTTGTTCTGAATTTTTATAGTAGTTTTGGAATATGTAATAATTATGATATAAGTATGGATCAATATACTTGTATGATTAGTAAGGCAAATAGTAACTCTAACTCCATATATGTATATTTGAGTTCAAATAATTCACGTATAATACTTATTACATACGATATCCGCTGGTTTTCGTGTGGTTCACATGGTGGTATTTGAGCCCACCTAATATTACGGTGGTTTAAGCATTATAATGTAAGCTATATGAGCGCAGCTTTAAAAATGCCTGCCGTTGGACAACAACTCAATGGGCAAGAATTCACGCTCGTTATTGGGACAGGCATAGACCACAGCATTTTTGATGTTTACATTGACGGCTCACTCTGGGAAAGTTTCGACGGCTACCAATCCGCGACGGGTGAACGCAAGATCAACATTTACCTCATAAAAGGCGGCGCACATACGATAGACATTCGCAACCGCCGCGAGAAGAATGTCAACTCAAGCGGATATAAAGTCACGTTCAAGCGGCTGGAAATGTGGGAGACGATTTATGACGCGCAGACCATCGCGTACACCTACGATGCCATCAGCCGGATTGACACTGCCAAATATTATGCAGGAACGTTGGTAAGCGGTACTCCTTTCCGCGAGTATGACTATGATTTTGACGAAGCAGGCAATCGCTTGAGCGAATCGCTGACGCTGAATGGTGGGGTGCCGACGGTTACGGCTTTTACCTATAATGCCGCGAACCAGATCAGTAGTGGTGGTTTTGCCTACGATCCCAACGGAAACTTGATTGATGATGGTCCCAATGTGTACATCTGGGATAGAGGCAATCGCTTGATGAGCATGGGCGGCGCGGCCTACGGATACGATGGCTTAGGCAATCGCATCAGGCAAACGGTTTCAAGTGTCGTCACCACCTATTTGAACGATGTCCAGCCGGGCTTGGTCAACATGATCGGGCGGACGACGAGTGGCAACACCGATTACTTTGTTCATGGGCTGCACGGCGTTCATGGGATGGAAAACGCGGCGGGTGTGTGGTCGTGGGCGCTGCATGATGGCTTGAATAGTGTTCGTGGTGAAGTCAATAATACACAGGAAGTTCTCGGCATCCGGCATTTCGGTGGATATGGTGATGTTTTTGGGGCAGTGGGTAGTTTTGGCCTGCCGTTTCTCTTTACAGGTGAGCCACGCGATATTACCGATCTGCAATTCCATCGTGCGCGGTATTATAATCCGAGATTAGGCGGATGGGTGAGTCTTGATCCGTTTGAGGGTATGATGGATCAGGCGATGAGTTTAAACGGATATAGTTGGGTTAGCGGCAATGTGACCAACAAAAGCGATCCGACAGGTATGATAGACTGGAACAATCCTATTCAGCCAGGTGGTACCATATTTGTGATTGAGCCAGGCGATTGTCTTAGTTGTATTGCACAAGAAGCTGGAGTTATTGCATTGGGTCGTGGCGGGCCTCAGAATCCTATTGTTGGCACCGCATACCATAGCTTTATTAGAAACCTGGTAACTCTAAATAACATACAAAATCCCAACCTAATAATAGCTAATCAGTCATTATACATTCCGCCAATTTTGCTCTGGGAAGACGTTATCCATGATATATATGCAACCGGGCGAGCCAACCAAAATACATGTCGTTGCAGTAATGTTCTTGAGCAAACTGTAACAGAGCCTTTCTTATCACCTTCACTGGCGAATGGTAATTACGTTACACTTGGAGGATATATCGAAGGTGGATCTGGTCAAGTTCAAATAGGATCTGCCACTCCAGCTTTTGTCGGAAGTGAGGTCGTCTATAATTTCTCCACATTTCAAAAAATGAGGTTTCGTATTTCCCGCATTTCGGGGGATACTACGCCAGCTTTTGCAACTTTTGTTAACGGTTATGTTGGTAATGTATCGGGATTTTTACCTAATTTAGTTAATACCCCTCCCGATGATTATAGTCAGTTTATAGCACAATACGGAGGATTAACAACTTCGGTGACTGCCTCTGCAGGTGTTTCCGCATTCGGCTTTTTTGGGGTTTCAGGAACTGCTGCACTTTATAGCTCGGGTAGCGGGATTGCAGGGATTGTAGTTGGGGGATCGGCAAATATAGATCTTAGTTTACCATTTGACGTGGGATATGCCGATACTCTGGCTACTCCGGAATGGGGACAAGAGCAATTTTATATTGATAAGAGGGATTGCAAGGTGAATCGAAGTCAACTTTTCTGGGATATTTTTCTAGGATTTGGTTCAAACAATGTAATATTTCCGAATCTTTTCCAACCTAACGCACTTACTTTGTCTCGAACAGTCGCAGCCTTCGCGGCTGACGATGCAGCAGAGCGTTATAATCGTAATCCAATTCCATGTTGCTAACGGAGAAGGAAATGTATGCCTTACGAATGACAGCACGGTTTACTGTGTTAATCGTAACTATGTATTTGCTATCGTATAGTTCAAATGTTTCCGCACAAAATGAGGCTGTTGAGCGTGTTGCTACACTAAGTCATAGCGGTTATGTGCAAGGAGCATCTTGGGGTGAGGGTAATAGAAGCATACTTACATGGGGAGATCAATTCGCCAATATTTGGTCGATTGAGGGAGTGTTGCTCCTGTCGCTCCCTCATCCAGATAATGTCTTAGAGGCAAGGTGGCTGGAGGGGAACACCCGCATTTTTACATGGAGTTATCATGGCATACACATTTTTAGCGTTGATGGAATGCTGCAGGTGGAAATCTCGGATGAAGGTAACATATCGGGCTATGTCCTCAATCATGATGAAACACGCATAATCACTTGGTCTTACGATAAAGCAGTGAAACTCTGGGACACAAACGGTCAATTATTGTACACGATTCCGCACAAAGCAGATACTGTCCAAGCGTATTGGAATGCAGACGAAACGCTCATTGTTTCGTGGGATGAAAGTACGACTATATACATTACCAACGTCAATAATGGGCATACTGTAGAATTTTCTCACGAGGAATGGTTTGAACAGCCCAATGCTATCTATGATTATCTAGTCTTTCCTGGCGATGTAATAATTAGCCCTGATAGTCAATATATTCTCACCATATTAGGCAATAAGTTGCATTTATGGACCGTGGAAGGTGTTCACCTCGACACATTTACACATGATGATTCAGTTGATGAAGCAGTTTGGAGTAGAGATTCGCGTCAATTTATTTCGTGGTCCTTTGACAATACCGCTCGATTGTGGACTATTGATGGCTCGGTAGTTGCCATACTTCACCATAATAATAGTGTTGGTGGTGCTAAATGGAATAATGATGAATCGCAAATTTTGACATGGTCCTATGATAGTACGGCACGTATTTGGAGTAATGAAGGCCAACTTCTAGTTACCCTCTCACATGGTAATTTGGACAGCGAAGGGCAATCAATTATTGTTCCAGAAATTCCTTGGACGGATAACGTCGATAGTGCTATTTGGAATGCGGATCAGACACGCATCTTAACAATTTCAAGCCCATTTGGTTATTGCCCCCAAGAATGTGTATACGCAGCGTATCTTTGGAATAGCGATGGCGAATTAATTGCAAGAATGAGCCACGAGAGCACAGTTTTTGGGGTTAGCTGGGATCCTGATGAAGACTTCATTGTCACTTGGTCGGCTGATCGCACGGCAAAGCTATGGGACGAAGATGGCAATCTGATAGCAACATTGAGTCATAATTCAAGAGTTATATCTGCGGTATGGAGTGCCGATGGAAATAGTTTAATTACAGTATCCGAAGATTATATTGTTTCGGTTTGGCATGTAACCTAACGCAACTATTAGAAAACATGTTTTATGTAATACGATATATTACTACATTTCAGTGAGTACTCGTTATAGATTTATTTAGTGTTTAACAATGTAAAAATGTTCGTTTTAAGTGCTGCTTTTCTAAAGCGAAAACGGCTGTTATGATGATAACGATTGTGATACTTCGCCCCGTTTTCGCGTAACACTCTATGCCACAGCCCAAAACCATTGCCTATTTGCGTGTCTCTACCACTGAACAAGACCTTGAAAAAAACAAGTTCGATATCTTGCAGCTTGCTAATGAAAAACTATTGGGGCAGGTGCAGTGGATAGAGAAAAAAGTCTCCTCGTAGGGCTATAAATTCGGTTTCAAACAGTTGGTCATCCTGAATACGGTTTCCCATGCTCAGACTATTGCATATACTTACGATGCCATCTCGCGTATCGATCAAGCGAAATACTATCAACGATATAGCCGCTCTGTTTGAATATCACGATGATCCTGGAACAGGGTGCATTCGATGGCGCGGACATTGACTTTTAGTTCATCTGTCCACAACAGGATTTTGTCCAGATAATCCAGCCAGTGCAGCACCTGTAAAGTTCGCCCATCCGAGTCGTAATCCACCTCCTGATATAAAGCCAGAAGCTGCCACACCCGTATGTCAGTCACCCCATAATGTTCGGGATCGACCATCATCAGAAAAGCCGATGCTACCAGAATCTCCATCCCCCGTAAACGACACAGGCGCAGGATGCGACGGGCTTCATCTGGTGCGCCAAATGCCTGGGCTGAAAGGGTTCGCACCTCATTTTCCGTATTGCTTGCCCAATTTTGCCGACGACGCTCATGTGGTTCCTTCCATTTAGACATGGTCAGAAACTCACTGCGCGTGAAATAGCCGACCTCACGGACATGGCTCAATGAGACCATCAAGGGTGCGGTATCGGAATACTCGTCGTGAACCCGACAGGCTGACAATAGAGATTGAATATCCGAGTAGCGTTTTTCCATAGTGGGTGCTTTTCTTTATATAAAGTCAGTGAATAACCTCCATTATGCTGTTCCATGCGCGATCTGGCGAGTGATCGATGGCAGGCTGCTCCTCGATTTCCAACGCCCCTCACCTTAGCCTGATCATCAAACCACGTCTGCTCCAATGCCGCATGTCTTTAGGTGCATTTCTTACTGCACAGTACCACGCCACCCCGCTGTCTCACAGCCGCCAGCGGCTGCGGCTACGGGTTTGCTTTTGGCTTGTGCCGTTGTGAACTGCGAAGCAGTTCACACTCATAGCAAACCCGTGCCGCCCTTCAGGTGAGCAGCGGGGAACCCCGACGTGGTAAGACCTGTGCAGAAATGCACCTTAACAAAAATACATGCGGGTTATCGATCAGACGGATGCATCGTTAGCCAGGCCGCGTTAGCTCGAAAGGGCGCGTCGTAAGTTTTCCCGGAGCCACTGTGCCCCGACGGACTCCTACAGATGGTCGCAATGTCCCGCAGTATCAACCGCTCTCGATCTTGTGATGTAGGACATCATTCTCCTCAGGAGGTTATAGAATGATGTTTTGGCAAGCTGCACACAGGTAGTCGAGCGCAGATCGTCGCGGATGGAGCAGTGAAGGACAAGAAACTGCTTACCGGAAAGGTCAACGTCTCGTGGTCATTTTATAATGGATGCCGGGGCGCATTCGGACGGCAACCTGCGCGTAAGAGCGTTTTTCATTTTGTCTTTTCTCAGTCAGGAGTGAACAGTATGACTGATGCAACCAAACACATTTGTCGCGTAGGAACTGCGCGGATCGATTATCAGGGTCGTGTTGGACAGCGCATATTGAATACGACGATCAAAAGCGGGTCGGGCTTGGGAGCGGTGTTCGCGCCAACCTGGAAGATGGTGATGCAATCCAAACGGGATGAAATCACTTGGGAAGAGTATCGCCGCCAGTATACCGACTTGATGCGGCAGCGCTATCAGGCAAATCCATCAGCGTTTCTCGAAGCCTTGAGCAGCGATGAACTGATTGTGTGCTGCTACTGCAAGGATACACATGCCACAACGAAACACTGTCACCGCTACATTCTGGTTGAAATTCTGGAAAAGGTCGCTGTGCATCACGACATTGGTTTCGAGACTATCGGTGAAGTCCACAGCAGTCGGTGATGAACCGGCTCTTTTTGCCTTGTAACATTACAAATTGAATTAAACGAGGAGGTTGTTATGAACCCGATCATCATCCATACGGATGGCAGTTGTGAGACGCAAATTCGACTTGGTGGCTGGGCAGCAGTCCTATCGTGCGGCGAACACCAGCGCGTCTTACAGGGCAGTGCGACGGACACTACCGTGAACGCGATGGAACTCACAGCGGTCATTGAGGCGTTGAAGGCACTCAAGCAGGCAGGGTCGGCGGTGCAGCTTTTCAGCGACTCTAACTACGTCGTGCGGGGCGTGAACGAGTGGCTGTCCGACTGGCTCAAACGCGGTTGGAAGAATGCACGCGGCGAACAGGTCGCCAATCTCGATCTGTGGCAGCAGCTCAAAGCGCTGCTCGAACAGCACATTGTCACACTGACCTGGATACCGCGTGGGCAGAATGCTCAAGTCGATGAACTAGCCCAGTCGGCACGATTAACGCAGGCTTCAGAAGCGACACAGAAACCGCTGGACGATGCTGGCAGTGTTGTGGCTAACAACGCGACTGCTCCCACCGTTCCACCGCAGGCTGTGTCGGAAACGCACATCATGATCGCCGGGTCACGCTACGCCAACCGCGAAGCGCTGGATTACGCCCGCCGGGTCGTGCGCCGTGTCCATCAACTCGGTCACACCATCATCGTCGGTGATAATCCGAAGGGCGTGGATATGGCGGTGGTGCAGGAATGTCGGCGGCTCAAGGCGAAAGTGCTGGTGGTCGGCGTGACCAACAATCCGCGCAACGGCGGGTGTTCACATAGCAGTTACGTCAAAGTCGAGCGTGATATCTACCGCGCCGCAGGCGGACATCTGTATGACCGTTATCATGTCCGTGACCGCTGGATGGTGGACAATTCGCAGCGCGGTGTTTTCATCTGGAACGGCGATAGCAAAGGCACGAAGGCGGGTTACGACTATATGGTCAGCCGCCAGAAGGAAGCCCACCTGATGACATTTGCGTTGAAAGGAGCGCATCATGGCTGAACAGCACATTCTGGCGGTTCACACGTATGGATCGCAGCGGGTGAAAGCACACGGCACGAAGGAGATGGTGAGCGCGTATAAAATCGGATACACGAGCTCCGCCTATGAGACCCTGCTGGCGTTGTATGGGTCAAAGGCACGCGATGTGTCGTCGCCTCGTGCGTCTTACCGCTACGTCCAGATTGAGGGTGAGACCACCGTCCGGCATGGCTATCTGCTGCTGAATGTGACTGCCGATGAACTGACACGGGCGGAAGCGGTGACGCGCCAACATCAACGAGCGGCGGTGTACCTCTGGCAGGCTGACCGCTGGCTGGAACTGCCACATGGACGCAATCCTGCCTATGCTGAGTCAGCCTCGCTTTCCGCTCCGAGCTTCAATCCCTCCGGGTTTCGTCCGGTTGTACCTACGACGGGCGAGAAAGAAGCCGCCTGTGAAGGAATCCGCGCCGAGAAAAGCCAGCACGATCCAGATGAGAAACCATGGTTCTGGCTTTTGGGCGACACTTATCCGCAGCGTGAGATGCTCAAACGACATGGAGCGCGGTTCAGCAGCAAACGGCGGGCGTGGTATTTTGTGGGATGGGAACTACCTGACGGGATTAAGCGGCTCATCACCGAATACACAACCAGCGAATCCGAAGCGTCGCTCTCACAGGTCGAGGACGATGCTCCCTGCTCGGATGAAGAAGCGGCAGCCATTCTGGGCGTGCCGATGAAGTCCAACCTGCCAGTTCAACAGTCGCAATTTGATGATATGCCACTTCGCCTATTCCAGATCGGGCAGACAGTCTACGCCCGACATGAACTGGAAACACTGGATGGTAAGGCTATCTCCACTGGCACACACGGGACGATTGCGCGACTGTACAACCGTAACACGCAGCACGGCTGGAGCTACGATGTGGACTTTGTAGACATCGGCACGGGCTGGTACTTCGAGCGTGAACTCACCGATATTTCCCCCATTCCTGGCATTCGTATCACTCGTGGGGCGGTTGTGCCACCGGGTGCAGCGCTGCCACCCACCGATGCTGAGTTCAAACGAGTGCTGGTCGAAAGTGGACACCAGCCCGAAGCGCTAGCGATGGATATACCATCATCTGAACCTGAATCTGCTCCAGAGCCAGATACGCCTGAAGAACCGCCGTCGATCCGTGTTTTCAAACCGCAACCACTTCCGGTAGATGGCACGCCGCTGGACGAAGTGCAAACCGCCATTGTTCAGGCGAAAACGCAGCCCACACCTGTCTTACATCCGACTACGGTTTCCCTAAAACGCACACTGGCGGTTGTCGGGCAGTCTTACGTCGGTGAACTGACGGGCAGCATCACCGGGAATGTCTACTGTTTCGGCTATGCGATTCACGAAGGCATTTGTATCTTTGTGAACATGGGCGGGCCACGTATGGCAGTTGAGGCAATTCGAGCAAAGTTGTCGAAGGGTGACATCGTGAACTGCGTCCCCTGGGATGCGCCTGCCGTTGAACTCACGGCGGGCGAAGGGAATACGAGCATGTATCACGATTATTTCCAGAACATCCCCGAAGCGAAGTTCACCTCGCTGATTCTCTGCCACGATCTACTGGTCAATCCCAACTACGGTGGCAAGTCCACCACCTTCATCCTCCGCACGGATGAGGTTCAGGCAGCGGCGAAGCTCAAACATCATGTCACCGAACTGGTTAAAGTCCCGGTGTTTGACGAGTGGGCAGGTTACCTGTATCACGCTGGACAGACCGCGATGCTCGTCCGTCAGACTCGCTCCGCTGGCGACATTGATTTGCTCAGCGTAACCCTGGACATTGATGCCTGGACACGCCTCATCACTGGCGGCATCGAACAGGGCGTGATCACACTTCCTGTCACCACCTAAGTTCATCCCATCCATACAACAGCCGTCTGTCAATCTCTGGCAGGCTGTAGGGCTTCACAGTAATTGCGCCAAAAACTGCACCTTCACGGGAAGCAGTTTCACAGTATTTGCGCCGAATTTGCAGAGTTCCTGCGCTGAACCTCCATTGGTGTCAAAGTTATTGCACCAAACCTCTCTAAGCGTAGTCTGCATTTTCTTCCCTCAGTTGAACTCAAATCCGAACTGATTTCAGACGGTTTCCGCAAAAACTGTGACATCCCGCGCAGGTAATCTGACGCTCGGTTCAATAACTCTGAAAACCTACACAGGCGGCTGTTTTTGATTCTATGAAAGGAAACCTTCTCATGGCACGAGCCGAGAGCAAAATAGTCATGGGCTATCTGCCGATTGAACCGCACCATCACCCTGCCATCCTGTCGCTGGTCATGCCTGCTACGCCAGCCTTGAAACTGCTTGACCCGTTTGCTGGGTATGGACTGTTTCTGGACGTAGCAGCGAAGGCATGGAACGTCACGCCGTATGCCAACGAACTAGACGGGGAACGCGCTCAGGCATGTACTGAGCGTTTTGGTCCGAAGCAGGCAGTCCGCTGTGATGTGGAGCGGCTGCTGGCATCCAATAGCGCCTTTGGCGCGGCGTGGCTGAACCCGCCCTATGACCATGACAAAACCGCGAAGGCCAATAAACGTGTCGAGTTTGCCTATCTGCGGCACAGTTGGAAGTGGCTGCAAGGCGGCGCGCTGGCGCTGTGGTGTATTTACAGCCAGCATATCACGGAAGATTCGGCTGTTTTTTTAGCGAAAAACAGTAGCCGCGTCGATGTGTGGGCGCTGCCCGGCAAACATCAGGGGGAGTACGATCAGGTCGTCGTCGCCGCGATCAAAGGCACACATCCCAACCCCACTGAACTCTACCAGAACATCCTGGACGGCAAAGCCATTCCTCGCCCGCTGACGGTACAGCCCGAACCGCTCTACAAACTTCCGGCGCCGCCGCAGATCACCCGTTTCGTCTTCGCGCCGGACATCATCGACGAAGAACAGGGACTGCGGCTGATTCAGGAACAGGGCGCGTGGAAAACCAACGGCTTTCAGGCGCTGCTGGAAGTGCCACGTGCACCCGAACAGATCGAACCCGTCGTCGCACCGCGTCCGGGACATATGGCGCTGGTGCTGGCGGCAGGTGTTGCCAATGGCGCGGTCATCCAGACTGAGGACTACGGATGTGTCGCCATCCGAGGTAAAACGCAGCACGTCGAGCAGATTGCCCGCGTCGAAATTGAAGCCGCCCCCGGTGACCCGGAACGTCAGGTCAAGAAAACCACCATTCGGCTCAAACCGACGACCACCCTGACGCTGTTGGCGCAGGATGGCACGGTGATCGAGATGGAAGGGGATGAGGCGCTGCTGGGCTTCATCACGGCTAACAAGCGTTCCCTGACGAGCTACCTCAACCAGAAATTCAAACCGATGTATGCGTTTGACTTTGCCGGGATGGGGCGCTGGTTAGACCGCATCCGACTGAAGGGCAAATACCCGATGTATACCGCCCAGAAGCATGTGGTCGGCGCGACGGTACGCGGCTTTCAGTCACGAGACAGCATCCTGCTGGTGGGAAGCATGGGGACAGGTAAGACGCTCATGGGAGGGTCTACCGCCATCAGCATTGCCTCCGGCGTGGTTGAGAAGCTGCGCGGTCAAATCAGGGACGATCAAGTGGTGCTGATTGTCGCGCCACCGCATCTGGTCGAAAAGTGGAAGCGCGAACTCCACAGCATCAGCCGCAACATTCTGGTTGAAAGATTGGATCGCCACGAAGATATCAAGCTTTTTATGGAGAAGTCGGCGCGATTGGGTGCGGGGATCGCCAAAATCGGTCTGATCAAACGTGACATGACCAAACTCGGTGCAGGGCGCGAGGTCGGCGTGATCTGGCGGGATGAATGGATCGCGCTGTGGCGGCACAACCAGCCGACACCAGCAGGGTACGAACCGAGCCAGCGACTGGTCAAACAGCGCGTGCCGAAGTGTCCGACCTGCGGTTACACCGTGATGCAGGAGAAGAAAGGCGTTGAAGCGCCTGCATCCGAAAGCTGGTTGAAATCAGGTAAACGCCTGTGTTCGGTCTGCCAGACTCCCCTGTGGCAGGAAGCCCGCGATAAAGGTTCGCAGCCCAAACCCGGACAGAAGTACCCGACGAAGAATCCGCGCTATCGCATCGACGAGTATCTCAAGCGCGTCTACCGGGATCGGGTTTACCTGCTGATCTGGGATGAAGTTCACGAGTGCGCGCACGGCGATACTGGCAACGGGCAGGCGTTCAATCGCATTGCAGGTTTGGCACAGAAAGTGCTGGCGATGACCGGCACACCGTTCAACGGCAGATCGTCGTCGATCTTCAACCTGGAATATGCGCTTAACCCACGTACCCGCCAAGGTTACAACTGGGGTGGCGCACCGCGCCTGAGCCGTAAGACACGCGGCGAACGCGGCTTTCAGACCATCGTGGCAGACGACAGCAAACAGCGTGGGCGTGCCGAGTCGCGCTGGGTTGCCGACATGGGGGTGAGGGAGCAGGTCGTCGAAGAACGCCCGTCGTATGACAAAGAAACGGGTGCGTTCACCGGAACTTCAACCTACGAGCGTCCGTTTGAAGAAGCGCCGGGCATCTCACCGCTGCTGGTGGCGGAAGTGCTGGATCATGCCATTTTCTTCAGCTTAGGCGATCTGGGCAAGGCGCTGCCGCAGTACGAAGAAATCGCGCTGCCGGTGGAGATGGATGCCGACACCTATGAGCAGTATGACCGCACCCGCCAGCAGTTGAAGGACTACCTGATTGCGCGGCGCTGGGAGGGCGATACGACGTTCAGGGGGGCATATCTGCAATGGGCGATGGGCTGGGTCAACGCGGCACACCGTCCGCATGAAGTTATCCATAACCTCAAGCACCCGATCACCGGGGAGAAGTTGCCGCACGTCGTCACCAGCATCCCATCTTACGGCGAAGAGCGGATATTTGCCAAAGAGCAGGCGCTCATTGACCTGGTGCGTTCGGAACTGGAACAAAACCGTCCTTGCGTCATCTACATCCGCCAGACCGCCACGCGCGACATTCAACCGCGTATCGAGAGCCTGATCCGCCAGCACGTCCCGCTGGCCCGAACCTACATCCTCAAGAACACCGTCGATGCTGAACGGCGCGAGGCGGTGATCGAGGCGGAAGTGGCAAAAGGCACGAATGTCATCATCTCCAATCCCGAACTGGTCAAGACCGGATTGGATCTGGTGTTCGCCCCCACGCTCATCTTCTACGAAATTGTGTTCAACTTAGGCACGATGATGCAGGCGGCGGGACGGTCGTATCGCCTCAACCAGACACACACACACTGTAAGACCTACTATCTGTATGCAGAGGGCACGATGGAGCAGACCGCTGTGCAGCTCATGAGCCGCAAACAGCGTGCCGCCAAGCTGCTGACCGGGGACATAGGGTTGACTGGACTGGATGCGCTGACCGAAGGGGAAGGTGGTTTTGAGGAAGCACTGCTTGCGGCCATTGGGCGCGATGAAGCACTGCTCGATCCGTCGGAACTGTTCAGGAAATCCGAAGCGCAGGGCGAGATCGACAATGAGGATGCCGCCTACTGGAATGTTGAACTGACCGGGGCAACAGACGAACCGCTGACGATTGAGTACACTGCGTCGGTTATGCAGATCGAATTTCAGCCTGTGCTAGAGGGTGATCCACTTATCCAGGAAGCCATTCGGCCTGGCGTGGTGGTTGCTGAAATCGAACAGCCTGAACTGAAGGCAGCAGTCATTCTGTCCGACCCCGAATCGCAGCCATTTGCACAGACGATTTTCGACTATCTGGACACAGTTCACATCATCACCGACGACCAGAAGCTGTTCGTGCTGCGAGCAGAACTGCTCACCCTGCTGCCAGCAAATTCGGCGCGATTGTGCGACTGGCTGCGTGACAATCGAGTAGTTTTCCCCGGCTGTGAGATGGAAGTGGCGGTTCACATCATGCGCCTGGCAAAGCAGGCATTGAACAGCAGCCCCGCCGATATGGTTGAGCTGCGCCCTGTTGTGGTGAGCGCAGCACAGCGAAAACCTGCCACGTCCAAACCGCGCAAACGTCAGCCCGATTTACTGGCAGTGCCGGATGAAGCCCCTCAACCCAAACATCAGCAGCCTGAACGACTGGATGAAACCGCGCCGCTGCAACTGGCGTTGTTCTAAGGCGGTGCAACCATGCACCCCGATACGCTGGCATTTCTGGATGTCCTCTATGAGCGCTGTGAGTCGGTGCGTTCATCTGCCCATCTGACGTTCACCGTCATTCATCCCGACGGTCAGCACTCCACACCCTCTCGACACATCCCACTGGATAACCGTGCTGCTCTGCTGGATATGCTGCAACGGCTGTCCGACACCAACCGAATGGGCTGGGGCGCGTACTTCGCTGTGGGGCTTCGCAAGCCGGGACTGTCGCGCTGGAAACGGGGCGGCGCGGCGGAAGTGGTCGCGCTGCCTGCCTTCTATACTGACATCGACGATCCGACGAATGCCACGCTCATGAAGCTGCGTGCCGCTCGACTGCCACCGTCGGTGATTGTCCATTCCGGCGGCGGCTATCATGCTTACTGGCTGCTGGATGAGCCAACCCGCGATCTTCATATGGCGCGGCAGGTCTTACAGGGACTTGCCCGAACCTTTGACGGGGATAGCTTAACCCCAGCGCAGTCGCTCCGACTACCGGGAACGGTGAATCACAAGCCCGAACGCGGCGGGGCGCTGTGTCATCTGGTCGAAAGCTCAGACCGTCACTACCGCCTCTCTGACTTCCAGCCATTCGTTCCTCCAACTGACTACCCACTGGCGCGGCGACCTGCTGCACGAACCGCAAATCCACCGAACAGCAAAAACCTCAACGTGCAGTTGATTCACGCCATCACCACTGAGTTGTACCGCGACTATGCGGCACGTGAGCAGCGGCGGAGTGACTGGCTGGCATGCCTGTGTCCCTGCGGTCATGCCCGTGACTCGCCGGGCGCTCACTTCTTCTTCAATCCCGCCATCGGCTGCGGGCGCTGTCATGGACGACACGGCACGCTGCGGCTGACCGATCTTTGTTCTGTTCTAGGTATCGACGCTGCCGACTTTGGCGGCGTGTATCGCTAATGTAGAAAGGAAAGGCAACCAATGTCCGACAAGAAACAAAGTACCAAACAGGAACCACCGCCGACGGTCATCACACTGACGCTGCCCACGCCATCGGAGGGCGGCATTCCGCTGGAACGCGCCACCGCGACCCTGCTGATTCAGCGCGGTGACCTGGCCCATGTCCGGCAGTTCACTTACATCGTGATGGAGGATATGACGACGGCAATCAAGGAAGCCTATCTTGCGCTGGCGGCGGTTGAGGCTGAACCGCCCATCATCTCTGAACCACCCAAAGTCGCGCTGAAGTCTGAGCCAAAAGCGAAGGCGAAAGGGAAAGCGGCAGCGGAACCTGTGGTGGCGGAAGAACCAACCATCGACATCCCGCTCAAGAAAGGCACACTGGCGGTCAAAATCAGCCACCTCAATATCGTCGGGGGGGAAACCGATGCGGCGGCTTATCGTCAGGCGGTGTTGATTGCCGGGAGGCTGATCGATGGCAAGCTGTGGGATGGTCTGTCGCCTATTCGCATTGACGACGTGTATACCACGCTGAAGAAGATGAAACACCTGTCCGAGCGTGAGATGAGCCTGTTCACGTTGGAAGATTTCGTGCAGATGGGCGTCACGGCAGATGTGCCGGACATCATTGAAGACGTTGAAAGTGATGCTGTCGAACTGGAGGACGACGGCATTGAAACCGAACCGATCCTGATGGCAAGCCCGTCCCTCAATGGTAAGACGTTCAGCACCAATGGCGCGCACAGCACATCTATGGATGGGCAAGCTGACCAAACTACTCTGCGGTAAATCAAGAGGTCAGTAGTCGCCCAATTTGATGGTAGTAGTCATTTGTGATACCTCTACTTGCAGGATGCTTGATCACAAAAAACTTCGTACTCTGAACAAAAGCCGAGTAACAAACTGCTCCATCAATTTCGGATGTTTCAAAGTCAGTGTTTGCAATCATCCGCCACCATTGTTGATACCAACTATCCACGCCATAGAATACCACCGCCAGCGGACGATGTTCTAGAATTTTTTGTTTTAAGTGACGGGCGCGTAATTCGGCGTAGCGGTTGCGGTAAGTTTCGCGGGATTGCAATCCTTCTACAGTCGCAAAGTCACTGTATATCCATTTTCCGATAGACGGCGAAGGCAGAGGCAGCAGTTCGAGTAGACAGGTATCGCCACCAGGACTGCCAAACATTTCACGCTGATATGTCTTGACCATGTCCAGTGTTGGGGAGGGCTGTTGCATAGCTAGAACGACTCGAATTAACTTGTTCCAGGTGGGTTGTGCCTGCGTAGGCTGTACGAAGAACTGATTCATGCCTAATGCACGGTGATAATCCGCAACATCCTCAAGTTCTCGCTGACCGCGCTGCGCCCAGAGGCGAACACGTAATTCTATTTCTGGTAAGGTGCTGCCACCGCCTTCCTCCATTCCAACAAACCAGTAACGCCCACTGTAATTTCCATATCCATAAAACCCAAGGATAAATTCCGAAAGGAGTGTGTCGCTAAATTCAACTGCGTTTCCCACATCGAGTCTCAATTCGTTTTTAGTTCTAAGTATATCCGCATCTAAGGAGAAGAAAACCATGTCTGACCAGAACAATTCCCAAGTTCGTATCTTCAAGACCGGCGCGGTTCGCATCGTTGAGGATGAGTCCATGCGCGGGCTGGATAATGAAGCCATCCGCAGCCTGCTCAAAGCGACTTACCCCGAAATTGCCAATGCCACCATCCGTGAAGTGACCACTGACGACGGGCAGCAGGTAGTCGAGTTCCTGCCGCAGCCCGGACGCAAGGGGTAGAAACTATTCTGCGTTCAAAAGCTTGACTGTGACTTGAAGCATAAAACTGCCATTTGGCAGTGATATGGTTCCAAAAACGCATGGCAAGGATATGGTTCCAGTTGCACGCGAAAAGCTGTTATTCCTAATTCAGGACGTATGCTTCAAGCAGCGACCTGTAAGTACAAAGGAATGGACAGATGAAATTCAAAGATGAAGTCACCTTCGCGTACTGGTGCAAAACGCTTGGGTACGACGACCAAACCATACAGCTCATACAGCGTATCCGCACGTCACCACCATCTAGGAATGTTGCAGGCGGGCGAGGCAATGTCAGCGCCCGTCTGCCCAGTTACAAAATGGGCGTGACCATTCAGAGCGAAAGCCGAACGGCAGAAAAACCGGGTATTCGCATTTTCTACGAGTACGACCATCTCCTTGAAAGCCCAAGCGACACCCGCGTTCTGGAATACTATGACCAACCAAACCGAATTGTGCTGCATTACGCTTCAGCGCGTGGACGGGCTGTCACGACCTGGCATACCCCGGATTTCTTTATCATCCGAGAGGATGGTGCTGGTTGGGAGGAATGGAAAACAGAAGCGGAACTGACCCACCTGTCTCAGCACCAGCCCGCCCGCTACTACAGAGACGCGACCGGACAGTGGCATTGCCCACCCGGACAGGCATATGCTGCGGGGTTTGGTCTGTACTACCGTCTGCGCTCAAATGCGGAAGTGAACTGGATACAGTTCAGCAATCTGAAATTTCTGCACGAGTATCTTGGGGCAGCAGCACAACTGACTTCATTCAACCGCATTGCGCTCATTGAGCGGGTTCGCCAGCAACAGGGCATGACCCTCGCAGTCCTACTTGAGGAGTATTCCCCGGATGAAGTCTACGCGCTCATTGCGCTGCGTCATCTGTATGTCAATCTTCAGCACGAGCGCCTGGTCGAGCCAATGCGGGTACATGTCTTCAGCAGTCGCTCTGCTGCTGAAGCACAGAAGCACACTGCGGAGACACAACTCCGCAGCCTGTCCGCAACGACAGAAAGCGCGGCAGCACAGAATATTCACTGGCGTGCTGCCAGTGAACAGGATTACCGGATTGCCAACGCACGACTGCAAGTACTGCACGCCCTGGAGGCAGGCATGACATTGGAAGCGGTCTGGCAGCAGGAGGAGATTGGCAGCATTTTGGGGCCACGAAAAAGTCTGCGCACTATTCGCGCATGGCAGAAGCAATTTCGAGATGCTCAACAAGTCTCAGGCAGTGGATATGTGGGGCTGCTTCCTCGCATCCACGAACGAGGCAACCGTGAACCCAAGCTCTCCAACGTGGCTTGGGAGATGCTGCAACACTACATCGACCAGGATTACGAAACCGCGCGTCAGCCTCATGCTGTTTCTGTGTGGGTTGCGTACCGTCAAGCGTGCGAACGCGAAGGCATTACCCCCGCCAGCCTGAAAACGTTCGGTAAGGCAGTCAGGCAGCGACCCCAGGAAAGACAGGTTTACAAGCGACAGGGCAAGCGAGCCGCTCACCAGATTCAGAAACGGTACTGGGTTCTTGAGCCAACCACACCCAGGCATGGCGAGCGTGCATGGCAGCTAGTGCATCTCGACCACACGCTACTGGACATCCAGCTGCGCCATGCGCACACTGGACAGGTATTGGGGCGTCCATGGGCGACGTTCGCGGTAGATGCCTACAGCCGTCGTCTACTGGCGGTCGTGCTGACATTGGATGACCAGCCCAGCTACCGCACCTGTATGCTGGTGCTGCGCGAAATGGTGTCGCGGTTGGGGCGCTTACCGCAAACACTGGTGGTGGACAATGGAAAGGAGTTTCACAGCACCTACTTTCAGGCATTACTCGCGCACTACGCGGTCGAGGTCGCCTACCGTCCACCCGCCCAGCCCCGCTTTGGCGATGTGGTCGAGCGCCTGTTTCGTACTGCCCATACCCAGTTCATCTACAACCTGACGGGGAACACACAGCTCTCTCGTCAGGTGCGCCTCATGACTGCTTCGCATGACCCGCGCCATCTGGCGCTGTGGACGCTTGAGGCGCTCAACGCTGCACTGAGGGAATGGGCATACGAGGTGTACGACCAGACCCTACACAGTTCACTGGGACAATCTCCCCGCGAGGTCTACGAAGACAGCCTCGCACAGCATGGTGAGCGGGCGTTCCAGCGGTTAGATTACAACGCCTTCATCCTGCAGGCGCTGCCTGCACCCGCACGGGGAAACCTGCGCACGGTTCAGCGCAGCGGAGTCAAAATTGAGAACATCTACTACTGGCATGACCTTATGTACCGCCCGGATATTCTGGGAACGCAGGTCGCGGTTCGCTACGACCCGTTCAACGTCGGGGTCGCTTACGCTTACCTCGACCACACATGGGTACGCTGCACCTCGGAACACTATGCCACCTTCCACAACCGCACTGAGCAGGAACTCCAGATTGCACGGGAAGAACTGGTTGCCAGCTACCGCGCACGAGGGCGCAACATTCGCACGCTCAACGCCCGACTGCTGGCAGATTTTCTGGAGCGCATGACCGCTTCCGAGCGCCTGCTGAAGCAGCAGCAGTGTGACGACGCTATACAGTCCATTCGGTCGAGTGTGACCGAGTCAGCGCCCGTATCCACTGCTGAAACGGAGATGCAGTCCTTCGCAGATGACGCGGACGGTGAGGCTGCATCTACACCCTCGTTTACCCACCTGCTGCTCCCGGAGGACTTTTAGCCATGAAAGGGACACAGCACATGGATACGCCTCAGTTTCCACTAGAACTGCTGCAAGCATCTGCGGAAGCACGTAAAGCCTACTTCAGCAGCAAAGTCGTTGCCCATCCCAGCATTGTTCATGCCCACACGCTGCTCATGTCGGCACTGCGACATCCCACGGATGGGCAGATTGTCATGGTCATTGGCGCACCAGGCGTGGGCAAGACGACGGTACGTAAAGCCATGGTGCGCGACCTGACCACGCAGTTTCTCGCTCAGTCTGAGCGTCATCCGGGGCATCTTCCGGTCGCGGGGATTGAACTGGAAGCGTTTGGAGGCGGGAATTTCAAGTGGAAACAGACCCGTCAGGCATTGCTGCGCGCACTGCACGAACCTCAGGTGGACAAAAAAGTGTGGTACTCCACGACTACGGAGGGTGAACATGCTGTTTTACAGCGCAGCACCCGCCTGTCCTCGGACGATTTAGGCGAGCTGCTGCTGACCGTGCTGGCACAACGCCAGCCTCAGGCGTTGTGGTTCGACGAAGGGCAGCATCTCATTAAAGTGGCGGGTGCCAGAGGGCTGCTCGACCAGTTGGACGTACTGAAATCTCTGACAAACCGTTCCTGCATCCCCACCGTACTGTTTGGAACTTACGAGATGAATGTGCTGCTCGGCTTGAGTCCGCAGCTCGACCGACGCATTTTCCGTATTCACATTCCGCGCTACCACGCTACGAAACCAGCAGATGTCGCTGCATTCCAGCAGGTGTTGTTCGGGCTGCAAAAACATCTGCCTTTCCCTGAAGAACCACATCTGGTCGAGGACTGGGAGTATTTCTTCACCGGCTCATTGGGCTGTGTCGGTATCCTGAAGGACTGGCTGTACCATGCAGCAGGCGCAGCCTTCGACGCGAACGAGCGGACACTCACGCGCAGCATGTGCGAGACATGGGCAAAGGAAGTTGACGTACTGGTAGACATGCTTCAGCGCATAACGAGCGGGGAGACCCAGTTCGTCCAGGGACACAGCACAACCGAACTGCGAACGCTGCTGGGATTAGAGGTAACAAGTAAAGCAACTTCATCTGCTGCCCGTCCTCAACCCTTGAAGCGAAAATCCAAACCAGGAACCCGCAATCCAGCGCGCGACAAGGTGGTTGGTCATGGCTGAGATGACAACGACTTTCTGGGAGATGTCTCCTCCAGCACACGTATCTGCCAGTGTTCTGTACCCACTTGCACCCGTTGGCGTTGGAACGCCTTTTGTCGAGAGCCTGACCAGCTATCTCAAACGCCTGGCACAGGCACACCATCTCAAGGTGGCAAATCTGGTCACGTTTTGTGGCACACAGACTGAGGCAGACATCCTTCCCTCGACGCTGCAAAAGCTGTCTCGGATAGATGGTATGACTGAGAGTGGAGCAGACTGGTCAACCCTGCTGCGCGACTTGACGTGCCAGGACGAAGTAGTCTGTCTGAGCATGAATTACTGGCGGTCGCTGCTCAATCCGTACCGAATGCTGCGGCAGTGCCATGCCTGGTGTCCGCTGTGTTTCACGGATGCGCTTCAAGACCAGACCCCACTCTACGAACCACTGGCGTGGCGCTTGCAGCCTGTTGAGGTCTGTATCCGTCACGGACACCCGCTGGTTGAGCAGTGCCCAGAGTGCGGCAAGTCGTTCACCACACTCTCCAGTTGGGCGGTGGTTGGATGCTGTCCGCAATGCGAATGTTGGCTTGGAAAGCCTGTACTTACAGACAATCCGTCTCCCTTCTACGAGACAGACACTTACATACGAGCAGAAGCAGTGGGAAAGCTGTTGTCGCTCGCGCCTGAAACAAGCCCCGACCAATGCAGCGGGATGGGATATGTCATTCCGTTTCTCAGGCAGCAGCACACGACCCTTACCCATTTTGCACGGGTCATGCAAACCACAGCAAGCACATTGAGTCTGCTGTTGACAGAGAATCGCCTCCCCAATCTGGCAGCCTTCTCGCGTCTGGCAGCACTTTGTGGCGAACCTTTCTGGCAAGCGCTGACAAAGCCAAACGATGCTGTACAGGTTTCGGGAATATGTGCTGAAAGTGACTCCCCGCACGTGGACCTGGACCAACTGCTCGCTGCGTCACAGCGTTTACCGTCACTTCAGACGCTTGCCCGCCAGATGGGGTTTAGCACGACGGCTGCTTTCCGGAAAGCTTCCCCAGCTCAGCACAAAAGGGTTTCACAGCGTATTCATGACGAGCAGCGTGCGGTGCTGGAGCAAGCACTTCGTCAGGAAAATCCTGTAGTGCTGTCCAAATGGGCGCAGCAGCATGGTTACCGAACAGGCGACCTTTACCACCGCTTCTACGACTTGTGCCTGCAAGTGACACACCGTTTTCAGGCGGACAAAGAAGCGCGCTGTCGTGCCTATCTGCAAGCGCTTCTGCAACTGCAGATACCACCCACATTCAGTGAAATCTGTTCAGCCCTGAATGTCGGTCACCGCTATCTGAGGCAACATTTTGGCGACGAGCTTCAGGTTATTGAAACCCAAAGACAAGTGCAGATTGAATGCCATGAAGCATTCGTCGCGGATTATCTCAACCGGATGCTGACCGAGGTTGAGACAGTGCCTTCTCTGCACCAGGTTGGTGAAGCAGTGGGAAAGAGTGTGCGTTACCTCAAGAACCACTTTCCGTTGCAGTCGCGTGTCCTGGTCGTGCGACGGCGTGAGCATGTTGCCAGACACGTCGAAGCGACTTGTGACCGCATCCGCCAATCTGTTCTTGACCTGCACCAACAGGGCATCTATCCCAGTGTAGACCGAATCCATTCGGTCATTGGCAGCTGGATGGTTCACGGCAAAGCGTACCGCCACGCCTACAACGAGGCGATGACCCTCTGTGGATATCTATCCACCCCGTCGCAGTAAGTAAACCTCAGTAGTTACACCAGAGCAGTGGATAGTGTTCACTGCTCTGCTTTTGCTCACGTTGTAAGAGCGCGACGTTAGGACGTTTTATGCTTCCGTTTTTGCAACTTTGGAAAGGATATGCTTCAAGACCGATGACTCAACGACCGCAAAACCACACCCAAACCGCCCGATTTGGCAAGGATATGCTTCAAGATGAGGAGATTTTATGGGTCAAGTCACATTGCGAAACAACACCATATCATCGCCAGGTGCATAGTAATCTCGTACGCGAGATTCTTCCTCGTACCCAAGCTTGGCATAGAACTTGCGCGTGAGCATAAAGTCAGGTGTTCCTGATGTTTCGACAAGCAGAAGGCGCTGTCCTGCTGCTTTAAGCGATTCCTCGACATGCCGCATGAGTGCTGCGCCGCGTCCCTGACCTTGAAGGGCGCGGCGTACCCCAATCATCGTGAGATACCAAGTCCGATCTGTGGCTAATGCAGGTTCATAATAAGCGACACCGAGCAGGGTATCGTTTTCTTCATCAACAACGCAGATATGACCGTTTGACTGATTGTCCTTGAAGTAGTTTGCCATCATCTCATCGAGAAACGCGATTGCTTCCGGCGGAAACAGACCAGCATCTACCGACAGTGCCGCAACCGCTGATGCGTCATGCTGTGTAATGGTGCGAATCAATATTTTTCTCCTGTTAAACGGTTGATAAGCTCTGATGGTCTATTATGAACCATCAATAGCCATTCTATCACCTGTAGTGCAGACTGTAAACCAAAGGTCGTTCGTAGAAAGAAAGGCGTTGTCATGAATATAAACCTAATCAATCTTGTCCAACTTCACTCATGCCTGGCAGGTCTGCCGCCTGTCGAACTCAAGGGGATGGCGCTTCTACGGGAGCGTCGTCCTCACGGGCAGTTCTTCCCGCAGCTTGAGGGCGGGCAGATAGGCATCCCGCGTGAAGTCATTGCCGAAGCCGTAACCGAAATCGTTGGTTATACCGAACGCTGCCGCCGGGCCGCGCAGCAGTTGGCAAAGCTCACGCCCATCCCCCTGACCGCATTCTCAATTTTGGAGTACGGCATCTAATGAACGATCTACTGGACACCTTTGGACTGCTGGCGGTGGCGATGCTGGATGACCCACTGCTGGCGCTCGCTAACGCCGTCGTGTGGCTTGATCCCTTATGGAAAACGAGCGATGACGACGTATATGACGAAGGCGATGGTGTAGGACTGGCGCTGTGTATTACCCGCAGCGCCTTTCCTGATATCTATGCGGGGGCGGTGGAGCGTATTCGCTCCGGCGCAGCCGAAAAAGAACTTGACAGCTTCATCTGCGGCGCAATCAGCCGATGCGGTATTCCGCTCGACAATCTCGAATTTCTGGGTTACGGCATCCCGCTGACCGCCTGTGGCATCGAACTGTCTGACCCTGACCTCTACGCCGCCCGTCCCGATCTGCTGCCGCTGGTGGAGTTATTTGGCATTCGCCCTGAACCCGGACACTACAACGTGGAAGTCCCTGACTGTGCCTACACCGCCGGACGCATCATCGCTGACAGTCTGGTGAAACAAACGGATGAGCGTTTGCAACAGGTCGGGTGGGCGCTGGCGTGGTTGTTCTCGTGTTCTGGCAATACCCTGGTTGACTTCGACGACGAATCGATGGCGGAAATCCCGCCCCTGTCATGGGACGAAAACGATCTGGCGTTCGCCACCGAACTGATTGAAGAAGCTAACGGCATCATGCAGGATGTGACCGCCGGGCTGACATTGCTCGAAGCAAACCCCATCCTCTTCGCTGCGCTGGAAACCAATATCCAGCGCACCTACAAAGTCATAGCCAAAATGAAAGGAAAGAACGATGAACCCCGCATCCGATTGGAATGGTCGCCTCTTGTCGCAGGCGGTGATGGAGCAGCCGTCGCTGATTCTGAGCTTTTACTCGTTCGGCGTGATGCTGCATAAGCGTGACGGCGATAGAGTGAGTGAACATCCGGTTGACCCGGCGCAGGTGGCGCTGGCGCTGTCAGCGAAAGTGCGCTTCGATACCGGACTGCTGTCGGACAATACCCTGTTGGTGCGACAGGAAGGTGTGAAGAAAATCGTGGTCGAATACCGCCCACCGCAGAAAACCGGGCTGTATCTCGACGGCTCGGAAACGGCGCTGCGTGTGCCACTGCCTGGACTGCTTCTGATCCGCGTCACCGCGGAAGACAAGAACCCGCAGTACGATGTGTATGCCGTCAAGAAACGCCCCGTCAAACTGGATGAACCGCTGTTTCATGCGCCACTGCCGAATGTGTTTTCCAGCGGGAACATCTGTTGGGGCACGGTGCAGCGTGTGACGGATACCGCACTCCAGACGACGAATTTGGCAGAGGATTGGGCAGTCTTACTCGGATCACGCTTCAACGATCATGGTGTAGGCGGCAAGAGCAAATCGCACTCGTCTGACATCCGCCAGATGCTCATCGCGCTGGAAAAACGCAAGGCTCGCGCCTATCCGAAATCTGATCTGCTGCCGGTTAAGAAGACGCTGGCACAGGTGTTAGGAGACGAAAAATGACCGCCGCAAAGCCACAGACCATCAACGCTTTCGACCCGAATACTCATATTCAGACCATCACGATTGTTGGCTTGGGCGGAACGGGAGCGCAGGTTGCGCGTTCCGTCGCCCGCATGGTGTATGACATGAAGGCGGCGCGACTGCACACGCCGCAGATTGTTCTGATTGACCCCGACAAAGTGGAGCAGAAGAACGTCGGACGGCAGTTATACGTCGAAGCCGATGTCGGACAGGCGAAAGCACATGTCCTGATGCGCCGCTTCAACATGGCGCTCGGACTTGAAATCGTTGCCATTGACCAGCCGGTGAATGCCGAAAAGCACTTTGAACGCTGGGGCAACCTCATCATTGGTGCAGTGGATAACCACATGGCGCGGCGCGAACTGGCAAAAGCCAACGGCGCAATCTGGGTGGATGCAGGGAATCACTTCAATGCCGGGCAGGTGGTCATCGGGAATACCAGCGACCACGAAACCGCCATGCGCTATATCGACGGGCAGAACGGCAGATATTCGTACTTGCCCAATGCCGGGCTGCTGTTCCCGGTAGTACTCGAACCCGAACCAGACGCAAAGCCACAGCCCGAACCAGAGCGATCCTGCGCTGAATTGGTCGCAGCCCGTGAGCAGGATTTACTCGTGAATGATTGGATGGCAATCATTGCCTCTCAGTACATTTACAAATTATTGCATCGCCAGCCCATTCATTCCTTCGTGTCTTACGTCAGCGCCGATGCCATGAGTGTCCGCAGCGTGCCGATCTGCCGCGACGAACTGGAAATCTATTTAAGTTAAGCCAATTTCCTGTTGAAGCTGTTCCTCGCTCATTTTGGCTAATGCTCTAAACCATGAGCGGTCTGCTTCAGACTTGAAACGTCGAGACTTATACTCCACGTTCTCGCCACTCAACAAATCGGTCAAGTAAGCAATCCAATCATGTTGGATACTCTTGAAGTCATCACGTGGCTTTATGAAGGCACTATCTACAAACACTTCCCAGTTTTCTGATGTTGGATACGCGAGAAGTGCTTCACCTGCCTCAAACCGAATCGGTGCGTCAAACGAGTTAATGTCCCAATCTACATCCGCGTAAAGCAACTGCCGAACTAGAAACGGATAAACGTTGAACGACTCTCCAAGCTGACCAATAAAATGGGTGGCTACTGCTCTTAACGGAACATTTCCCTGCCAGCGCTGTCCAATTGACAACAACTGCTGATAGGCTTCACTATCGGCAAATTTTGCCTTCTCTAGTAGGGTGATCAGATACTGATAGGCTGGTGACTCTTGATAGTCGGTAGCATTCTCATCCATCGCTCGTGTTGGCTGGTTTAGAGGCATCACGTAGTCGGAGTTCCAATGGTAGATCCGTGCCTTCAGTGCCCTATTGAGTTGTGACCAGCGACGCGCAATGTGTTTCAGGTTACGATCTTCGGGATTCTCCAGACAAATCTGCAAAATGTACTCAAAGTGATGCTCAAGCCATGCCCAAACATCGCTGTGATCTTCCTGAGATAGACGAGATAGACCACTTACGATAGACAAATCTATGAGGTTCCAATGTTCGTTGAGAATCTCCATGAGCAGGTTCACGCCTAGTGCTCGGAAATCGTCGCTCTGTATGAAATAAAGTGATGACTTTAGGAACGCCACAGCAACACGCGGGTGCGCTTCCCTAAGCAAGGCAAAAAACCAGGAACGATTACTCGGATGTTCGTCTGCCAGCGTTGAAAGGCTATCCAATAGATCCGGTTGTGTAACATTCAAATAGTTACGATAACTAATTGGAGCGTTCAGTTTTTCTTCACGCACCACCAGTGCTTGTTGCACCAACGATTGAAACTGATTTGCCATGTGATCGCCAGGAGCTGCCGTATAAGCTCTCAACGCATAAATACGAATCCAGGCATCTTGGTGTACATCAAGGACAATCTCACTCAGTTGGGATCGTACTTGTGCTGATTTGAAAGATGGTAGGAGGCTTGCAGCCAAACGACAAATGTAAGGAGGTGCATGATAAACAAGTTGAAGCATATCGTGAGCAGCAGTGTCACGATCTTTCCAGGTGAATTGTTTTGTAGAGGAAGTCAAAGGAGAAGCACACTAAGCAGTGCTATAGCTCTGAAGTTAAACAGATATGATCATTTTACTGCCAAGTTGTGAATCAGTCAAACTCACGTCCTCACTTTTCGAGGGCGTTTTCTATTCTCGTAAAAGGAGACTTTTATGGCTCATCAACTCCCTCTGTTCCCGATTGATTATTCCGATCCTCCAAACAAAACAACCAATCCAATCGCCCTTCTGCGTGCAGGTGCTGCACTGGTGTTGAGCGTGTCGGGCGGTAAGGACTCCGATGCGATGTGTCACCACCTGTTGGAACGCCGTCAGGACGAAGGCTGGTCGGGTGATGTGAGAATGGTTCATGCCGATCTGGGACGTGCCGAATGGCACACCACGACAGATTACGTTCATGGTCTAGCGCAGCGCAAAGATATCCCTTTACACATGGTTCGCTGGACACACGGCGACCTGATTGACCGTATCTGGCAGAGATACCACAAAGACCCATCGCGCTGTCGGTTCCAATGTAACGTCGGAATGGAATAGCAGGGATCCGAGGAAGAGCCGCCCGTTAGCAGCGGAAAATTCCAGCGCAACATCGGAAAAACAGGCAGTTTGTAGCATAACATCGGAAAAAGCGTAGAATCACTGCACATCAATAACTGGTGTCGTCACCACCCAGAGAAAGGCACACTGCCATGGGACTGAAACGACGACCACCTGGTAACGATGTGCGACGCGTGCGAGCCATCAACGGCAATCTGCGCGGCGTCATCACCAACAAAGCCGGACGCATTGTGCAGTACGAATCGTTCGCTGAACGCAGTCTCCTACTACGCCTAGACCGTGACAACGATGTGCTGGACTACGCCAGCCAACCAGAAACACTGGTATACACCACCCCGGACGGTAAATCCCATCGCTATACCCCCGACTTCATCGTCTGGAAATCTCAACACCGCACCGAAATCCACGAGGTCACACGAAGTGGTCGCACCACACAACCGCAGCAGCAAACACGTATGACGGCAGCACGAGTGGTCTGTCAGTCACGTGGCTGGCGCTACATCGTTCACACCGAACATGAGCTACCACAAGGAACAGAACTCAGCAACCTTCTGCTGCTGGTGGCCTACCGCCCCCTTGGATACCGACATAACCTACTTCAGACATGGTTGGCACAGCAACCGCCGCAAACCAGCTTGCTCGGCGCATTAGCAGCGCATGTTGAGCAATCCAATCCACCTCTGACAGGGAATCTGTATTCCAACCTGTACCACGCCATCTGGCATGGCTATATCGACATAAATTGGGAAATGCTGCTGCTGCGAAATGGTCAACCGAACACAGCTATGCCTGTCAGCTACGGGAGGACACCATGAAATATCTGGAAAACCAGCTGCGCGCCGGATGGTATTTCTCCCGTGAGGGCGAGATTTACCGCATTCAGCAGTTTGAGACGCTGCGCTTACAGCTCGAAGCTGTGCATGTGGCAACACAGGTCGCCTGCTCCCTGTCGTTGTTTGACCTGCTGCTGTCGGATGGCGCTGAGCAGGTGGCGTTCGCCCCGACCCTAGAATCGCTGCAAGACCAACTGACAGCACCTCCACTACCATTGCCATTGGACGAGTCGAGTTTGCCTGCCTCGCTACTGGCACGTGCCGACAACATCATCCAGACGGTTGAACAGGTCGAGCGCCAACTGCGTTTGCTCGCACAGCAATCTCCAGATACCTTCAAACGCATAACAGCATTGCGCGAGCAGGTCGCCGCCATCCCTTTGAGCTTGAGTCGTTACTACGACCTGCGAAAAATCTACATCGAATACAGCGGGAATCGTGCCCGGATCGCCGCTTCATTACATCGCTCTAGCTTCAACCAGATGCGAGTAGGTGCTGCCGAACGACACTTTCTGGACACGCTCATCCTGCGCTACTACGCCCGCAGCCGTCCATTACGTCCCCAAACGCTGTACCGCTTGGCGGAGTCTGCCTTGCTTCGGACAGGAAACTGCTGGCTGGATCCAACAGACAAGACGACGTTGCCACTGGATCTCATTGACATGCTGTTGAACACGCAGCTGCCCATGACAGCGGTGCTGCAAAATCCAGATATTCAACGGTTGCTGGTTCCGGTCACACTGCCCTCACGTAGCTGGTTCTACGGCTATCTGCGTTGGTTCGAATCCCAACCGGAAAAAGGGGAACAGGTCGTCAAAGCTCGGCACGGGCAGGCACAGTGGGAACAGGAGCATCTGGTCTTCGACACCTTCGTCACGCGAGCATCCGCACCGCTGCAATATGTTTTTGCTGACCACTGGATGCTGGATGTGTTCACAGTAGATGAAGCCACACGCAGTCAGGTCAACCGCCTGTGGTTTACCGCACTCATTGACGCCTACACCCGCTGTGTGTTGGGGACAGCGCTGCTGTATGAAACACCGTGTATTGAGTCCATCCAGACCGCACTGTGCCATGCCATCTGGCCCAAACAGCGGCACGAACAACATGACGAGCGCTGGCTGTGCTACGGCATCCCGCAGCAATTGTCGCTGGACAATGCCTGGGCACACCACTCACACAGCCTGGAGAATCTGGCACGCAGCCTGAGCCAGGGCGGATGCTACAGCAGCATGGATCTGGTCTTTCGCCCGCCCTACCGGGGGCGCTACGGTGCCCTCATTGAGCGGTTTTTCGGCAATCTGTCGGCACAGGTGAAGGAACATCTCCCCGGTGCGCTCACAGATACCACTTACGTCCAACGGCGAACCGCCGCGCAGTCCGCCTGCCTGCTGTACGAAGACCTGGAGGCGTTTCTGTATGACCTGGTGGTGACGTACCAGCACACGCCACACCGTGAGTTGGGTGGCTCCTCACCGCACCAGAAGTGGGTGGTGTACTGGCAGGACAGTATGCCATTGGTGCCGCCTTGCACCACCGCCACCGAGCGCCTGTTCTGGCGACGGTCACCGGAAGCGCGTCACATTACACGTGAGGGAATTCACGCCTTCGGGCTGACCTACACCGCCGACGCTCTGCGCCATATGGCACGTCGGCGTCTGGATGGTAAGCCAGCGACGGTTCACTTTCACTACAATCCCCATGATGTGAGTGTGCTGGCGTTGTTTAAGGACGGACACTGGCTCATGGATGTCTACGCCCGTGAACTGCGTCTGCCTGACGACACGCTTTATCCGTTGAGCCTGTTGGAACGCCAACTGGCGAAAACCGCCGCTCACCAGCAGCAAACACCCACGCGGGATTGGCTGCGTTTCGTCAATGACCTTGACCACCTCAGCACCCAACGCCTGCGCGAGAAACGCCAGCGGCAGCGCCAGTTAGGACGAACCACGACTGACACAAAGCTCATGTCGCCCGAAGTGAACACCGACGCATTGTTAGATGCCTTTCTCAAGGATGACAAACCATGACCCTCGATTTCGCCGAGACACTGGATGTTTGCGCTCGCCTGAACCAACTGCACCACTGGCACACCGAGTGGGAAACCAAAACGCAGCAGCTCGACGAACGGATTGACCAGTTGGATTTGTCCAAACCCGGAGCGGTGGTACGGGGTGCACAGCTTGCCCGCTGGCAGCAGCGGCTGCGCCGCACCATGATCCAGTCCCCGCTGTCCATCTCGCCGACTATGGTCGCGTCTGTCGGCTACACCGACATTCGCCAACGGCTTTACGAACAGTTTGCCAGCTTGTCCCGCAAGGAGCGGTTGTGGTGGCTGCACAACTTCATGTTCCTGCTTACCCCGGATTTGCGGCGTCTGGATGAAAAGATTGCCCGTGTGCGAGGTTTCCAGTCCTTCGGGCAGCAGCGTAACTTTCTACTGGACGGTGTGTCGGGCATGGGCAAGTCGACGTTTCTGGATTGGTACACCTCTCGCCAACAGCCAACGGTTGAGGTGGAAACCAACCATGTCCCGGTGGTAAAGATTGACGCACCTGTCAGCAACCGGTCGGCCAAAGCCCTGTTCCACCGCATGATTCTGGAGTGCGGTACGGTTTACATTGGCAGTGACACCGAAGAAGAGCTGCTCATGCGGCTCAGTCTCTATTTTCGCAAGTGTCGCGTGGAACTGCTCATTGTCGATGAAGTCGAGCATATCCAGTACCCGGAGCTGCGCCGTCGTCTGCTGGAAGTCTCTAATCTGACCCAGGGGATGCCCATTATCTGTGCGTCGTGCCAGCCGCTGCACTGGATTGCGGGCGATGCTGAAATTGCAGGACGCTGGAATGACTACTTTGAGCTGGTTCCCTACACGGGCGAGCGCCTCCAGCAGCTGCTGGCGTTCATTGAGTTGTTTCTGCCTTTCTCCGCACCGTCACACCTGGCACAGTATGTGGTTACCACAGATGAGGGTGAAACCCGAACGGGACCTGCTCATTGGATTGAACAGTGGACAGGTGGCGTGCTGCGCGATGTCATGGTGCTGGTGGTTGACGCCAGCACACGTGCCATTGAGCACGGCGAAACCCAGGTGTCATTGGAAACCCTGGCAGTCGCCTGGCAGGAAATCCAGACTCAGCCGACAGCGGACTTTCTGGATGTGCTGAAGCGCAGCCAGCGGCGGGTTTCCTCATGACGCTGCATCTGGATATGTTACCCGTTCACCCACAACCGCAGCCACTGGAGTCTTACACCGGGTATCTGACCCGTCTGGCGGAGGCCAATGGGATTCGCCGCCTCAACCAGTTTAGCGTGGTCACCGGGCTGCACCTCTCGGAAGCCCGAAGCCCCTCGGACTTTCCTCATGTGGGAACTTATGCACGACTGCCTCAGGTAGCTATGTGTCCAGTGGAACACCTTCAGGCCACCACTTTTTACTACTTGTTGGGCAAGTTGGGCCGCACTACCAGTGCACCCAACATGAGCAAGCACTTTTTGTATGAAAGTATTGGCTCACACCTACGTTACTGTCCACGCTGTCTGGCTGAGTCCGGCTTTATCTCACTGCTGTGGCGTTTCGTGGGGATTGAAGCTTGTCCGCAACACGGTGTCGAGTTGTTAGCCGAATGCGGTCACTGCGGGCAGCCCATGCCATTTCTGTCCAATGGGCTGCAAGTTGCACATTGCCCACACTGTCAGGGGGATTTGCGTACCTGTGAGACAAGTCAAGCATCCGAAACGGCGATGCAGCGCACCTACGCCTGGCGTGACGATCTTACCTTTTTGCTCACACCGCAGAGCTGGGATGAATGGAACGTCATCCAGTATGTGGGGCCGCAATTACTACGTCGCCGCCAGCAGCGCCAGCACAGTCTGAACGAAGCAGCGGCTTATCTTGGGGTGGCACCCAACACGATTCAGGGGATGGAAAGCCAGGTCAAAGCACGAAAAGGGGAGCATCTCATTCACTACATGCGTTACAGCCAGTGGCTGGGGTTCTCGATGCATGAGTTATTCACCCAGGCAGTAATGACCTACCATGAGGCAGACATAGACCGCTGGATTGTGCTCGACATCCGGGAACAAACGCTTTTAGAGCGGCTCAACCTGGCTACCAAACAGTTGGTGGATGAACAATTCCCATCCTTTAAATGGTTTGCCGAGCGGCTTGGTGTTTCCACAGGACGACTTCAGCAGTACGCTGTGGTTGACGCACGTGTCAAACAGCTACAGGCCATCCACCGAGAACGTGAAAGACAGCGCTATGGGCAATTATTATCTCAGGCACATGAGGCGGCACGTCAGTTGGTCGCCGACGGACACAAGGTTACACGGCGGACACTGAGTGATGCATCTGGGGTTGATGTGAACTGGTTTCGTAACCGGGCAGAATTTGTGATATTGCTTCAGACCTACCAACCTCAACTCACAGAACTACATCGCAAACAACAGCAAGACGCGCTCTACTGTGAACAGTTACCTGGGGTACTCGTGCAACTGCAACGACTCAAGCCTCTGGTAACGCTAGCAGATATTGCCCGGGCTATGGATTGTCCTTCACCCGCCAGATTACGAGCGTATCCACATGTTTGGATGATGATCTCCACCTTTCTGAATGAGCAGGAATCCATTCGGGTGCAAAGCATACAACGAAAGGAGAATATGTATCTTGAGCAAATTGAAATGATCCTGCACAACCTACAACGGACAGACCAGGTTATCTCAGCGAAGTTGGTCTGTGATCTTCTTGGCACCACATTGCCAAAACTCCGATATTACTACCGGGTCCGCGCCCGTCTTGAGCAAATTGCTGAGGACACCCGTCGCCAAAACCGCTGACGGTTTTTCCGATGTTACGCTGGAAAATATGAAAATTCCGACGTTACGTTGGAAACGACACGCGCCCGTGCTGGCCGTCGGCAAAAATGAGGTACTGTACGGCGGATTTGAAACGCGAACCGATCAACCGTTGGCTGAGAAACACCTTCCCAACCGGAAACGTCATCTGTGCGATGGGCTTACGCGCTCAGGAAAGCCATACCCGCGCCAAACGACAATCTTTTACACTCCGCACCAACTCCAGCGCCCCGACAAAGGGGCGTTTTGTTTACGACTGGCTGCCGATCCACGATTGGACAGAAACCGATGTATGGGACTGTATCCGCCAGCATGGGGAAATTGCCCATCCTGCCTATCATCTGGAACAACCCAATCACCGGCTGTCATGTGCGCTATGTATCATGGCAAATATGACCGACTTGCTCAATGGGGCAGTTCATAATCCAAACACTTACCGTGAATACTGCTGCATTGAAGCCGTGACGGGCTACAGCTTCCGCAAAGACTTCTGGCTGAGTGACCTAAAACCGGAACTGCTGCCAGAAAGCACACTCGTCGCTGTGCGTGACCATAAGAGGAGTAAAACATGAACGATGATTGTACGCAGCTTGATTGGAAACCTATTCTGCTGGTGAAGGTGACGCGCCTGCCGTTTGGTGACACGCATACTGGATTATCGGTGAAACGCCTTTATCTGGCGCGGCATTCTGAAGGCATTTTGCGTGCGGATTGGACGCTGCCCGCTGACGAACGCTTTTTGCCGCTGGTGCAGCTCACAGGCTGGAAACCAGAGCGGAATGTTTCCTTTGCCCTGCCTGTCCAGTATCAGCGTAGCAGCAGCAGTGAACGCAGCGCGGCGGTTATCCCTACCGGGACATGGGTGCTGCCGTATGACGACGCGCACTATCAACTTTACGAACGGGTGCGGCTCACCATTCACGCGATGCTTGAGCAGGTGGAGAAATTTCCGACGAACACTCAAACCCTGCACATGCTCACTCGCTGGATTACGTAAGACAGCACCTCACATCAGAGGTGCTTTTTATTTCCGATGAATCTATAAGGGAAAGATGTACGATGAACACGACAGACACCACTACACAGCAGGCGTTAAACCGCTACAACCGCCTGTTCGACAACGGGCAGTACACCGCCATCGCCGCTATGCTTGCAGCTGACCTCCACGCTGACCGTGACAGCAGCCGTGTTGCCGATGCAATGAACTTGATTACCGACCTAGCTTTGAGTCTGAATGGGCATCCGCATTATGATGCGGCATGGCTCAAACTGGCGGCGTTCTGTGGACAGAATGCGGTGACGATCCCGACCATTGACGCGATTTATACCTATTTGCTGATTTTCCAGCAGGTAAAGGACACGCGCGCCGATGATTTTGAGGGAACAGCGAAAGCGCTGCTCAAGTCCTACGAAAGTCTTGATACGCTGCGGGCAGCAGTCTCGTGCGCCAACGGCGTGCATAGCTGGCGCGGACGCATGGCTTACGAACTGCTGGCGGCTGCCGATTATCTGTCGCAAGCCGCCATTCAACTCTTGATGCATGGCAACCTGTCCTACATCCGCGAGAAGCTGCAATCCGGGCTGCGCCGACTCACCGGGGCGTTATACGAAGGGGTGCGATACAGTGAATCACCCGATGCGTTTGAGTTTCAGAATACGCATTTTCCCCGGATTGGAGACTGAACTACCTACTCTGTCCTAAGCAGTTTGAGGCGTTTCTCAAAACCACCCCGTTCCTCACGGCGCTGCGCCTGAAGTGTGCGAACACTGTCAGGATCAAGCTCAAATACCGTCATAAGTGCATCCAGCACTTCCCATAAGTCCGCAATTTCGGTTGCCAGTTTCTCGCGTGGCGCACTTGCTACTTCGGAGGCTTCTTCAACGACTTTGACAAGTAGGGCTTGTCGATAGTCTTCCAGAGGCATAACCTCCACCTGGCAGGTGCGCCCCTCCGACTGAATAATTTCCGGTATGCGATCCCGCACCAGTTTCATATATTCCGTTGGCATATCTTCCCTCAAAATTGCGCTAGATTGCGCGCTTCTGCGATTTCATAGACAAAACTCATCACGGCTTGTGCAACACTTTGAGGAAATCCCATACCCTTAATGTCACCAAAACGCAATTGAACGTCCTCTCGCAGCACCGGTTCCAACTTGATTGACCGAATATATAAGTTGTAGGTTTGCGTCAGACAGGGTTCTGCTTTGTGCAGACTGCTGGCGGAAGGCAGGCGATCTCGTTTTTTATGAGAGTTGAAAGCCGGGTCAGATGGAACCAAATTCCATAATTCATTGATGGGATAGACTGCCAGGGGCAGGATATGATCCAAATCGTAGTCTACCCCTCCGTGAATAACTTTCTGCGTCCAGGGACATTGAAATTGGTGTCCTTCCATCAACAGAATATCGACCTGGTTCCGTTCCCAGGTGAGTGGGCGACGATTGTCAGGACGAGCCGTCAACAGGCGATAGATGTCCCCTCGATCAAGATTAATGAGGCTATCTTGAGTGATTCGTTCTGTAAAGAGGCACCATTCGTGGAGGCACAATGCTTCGATCCATAGAGATAAATTGCGGAAAGCCTGCCAGAGTTCGTTGGGAATAATCAAACAGAGATCTCTGGGCTGAGTTCCCGGCAGTGCCACAACATGACCTGCGATCATTTCGTATCGTTTTGGCTTCTCAAATATCGACCATTCCTGTCCAGCAGGTCCGGCATAGCGAATGGGCATTTCTATAGTTTTGGCAATGGATTTCAGTGCGCTGTAGTAGGTATTCTGTAGATTGGGCGGATAGGTGATCTGATTGCGTGGCAGTCGTAGTTCATTTATCGCGTAGAAACCATCGGCTGGATTATTGACTCCACCAAAGTGGTCCTGCCATAAGGCTCGAAAGGCTGTTAACTCGGTTCGAAACGCCATATCGCGGGATTGCTCACCATTGCGAACAGGACGTTTGCCCTGATAAATAGGCGCTACTGGATCAACAAAAGGATAATAATATGCCACCCAAAATTCGGCTAAAAAACGAATTGGAATGGCAACATCGTGTTCATAATTGCGATTGTCGGGATAGGACAACGCAACATCATTGATGGCACGCACAAGCGCGATTTTATAACTGGTCTGTTTACTATCGTGCTTGAGAATGCTGCTGATCACCTTACCACTTGAAGAAATATCCATAATCGTGTTTGATTGAAAATTATATCCGTCAAATCATGCTCATCTGAGTAATCGTGCAGTGTATGGCTTTCTGTCTCCAAAGTTCATAACATGCTCTAGCAATCAGAGTCTTAATTTAACTTTTTTATAGACTTTATTTCATAAACCCATTCAGGTTCATACTCGTACATACGGCGCTCTCTCCATCTAAAGCTCTTAGGCGACGCACCGTAAAAAGCAGAATTAGGATCAAGCCATGGCGGTTTGGTTCGGTATTTTCCTTCGTTCTTATTATAACGAACAGCGCTTATTCGATATTTCTCACCAACAACCCCTTTTGCCTTTTGTTGTTCGATATCGAGATTCGCCGCTTCCCAAGTAGTAACTACTCAGCCCTATTTTTGGGGGGTAATCAATGTTAAATTCATTTTAGTACCTTTTTTGGTTGCTCAAAATTGAGGTTAGGGCGCTATTGCAAGAAAATCCAATTCGGTGGCGATATGTGAAAACTATTAAGGGTAAATAACGTGACCATTATGGGGCATACTCTCAACTATATGGTGTTCATTTACGCGATATGTCATTGGCGATAAATTGATTTTTTGAATTGAAACAGGCTGAGTAGTTACCCCAAGTAATAGCCCTAACAGCTGTATAATAACTTCTCTCGTCAAACTTGCCATTGTTTGTAAATTCGGATTTTGGCGGATAATTGGGTTTAAGGGTTCTCTCGTACAGTCCATATTCGACGAAACGAAAATGCAATTTATCTTCAGATGCCTCATACCGTTCACAACTAATAATATCCACCCATTTTTCAGCAGATTGTTGCATGTTCTTTTTCACAAACAAAATTGCTATAGCACCATCAGTAGAAGCGTGTTCAAGATACATGGCAAGTAATTTATCGTCCACTTTATATTCCTAACTAAGATTGACCTATCCTTCATAACAGAGGGAATATGAATGAAAGATAGCATAAGTTATGCCCTCTGGTAAGCCCATACAATCATGCAGCACGCACTGGGTAGACCGTTTGTCGGGTGGTGTGCAAGGCTATCTCCAGCGCATGGCGTATGACCTGTTGGCGACTGCCGATTATCTGATGCATGGCAACCTGTCTTAGATTCGCAAGAAGCAGCAATCCCGGTTGCGACGAATCGCCGGAGCGATATATGAAGGGATACGTGAAAGTGACACACCAGCTCGGTTTAACTTCAAGACGACCTACTTCCCCGATGAGCATGACCGTCGCTGAGACACTAGAAGCGCCGCTTTCACCGCACTGGTAGTCTTACATCGTCGCAGACAGTATCCCCGTTCCCGGTTCGTTCCACCCGATTCAGGCCCATCGTTCATGTTATCCACGTCTGCCGTGTTGCCCTGTCGTCCACGCTGACGCAAACCGTATCACCTGTCACGTCTTTCACACCGCCCCGCAGCATCGTCTGTTTTGACGGTTCACACCGCTGGTCTGTCTATGCCTACCGTTCTATTCAGCCACGACTAAGCGGATACCTGTGCCACCACCACCTTTGACCATTTGCTGGCTCATCCTGCCCCTGTGATGCTTTCGTTTCCGTGTTACACCTTTTCGCTGCTGGCGCGTGCCATCTGACCCAAACCATGCCGATTTAGTCACTGACCAGTCTAGCAGGTGCGGCAGCCTTCAAAATCCTGTGGATTTCGCTTCACCCGTTTTTGTCTGGCTTGTGCCGTTGCACTCAACAAAAACGGGTAGCGCCTTTCAGGTGAAGTCTGCCTTTATGCACCTGCTGTGCTTTGGTCAGAAATCGGCACAGGGTCGATGGACAACAAAGCGCCCAGCGCGAAGGAGTGAACATCATGGGTACGAGCATCAATATTCAGGTGACAGGTTTCGTGGGCAGCGATCCGCAGGTGAAGACCGTCGGTGAACAACAGGTTGCCAGCTTCAGTGTGGCAGTCAATCGCAAGAACGGCGGTGGCAAGAAACAGACTCTCTGGCTGCGTGTGAACTGCTGGAATAAACTCGCCGATGTCGCGGCGCAGTACGTCAAGAAAGGCTCGCTGGTTCAGGTGACGACGGAATGGCTGCGTCCAAGCGCGTGGACTGACCAGAGCTGTGAGTTCCAACATAACTTGAGACTCAGCAAAAAATCCAATGTAAGTTGAGAAATCCTCCGGGAATTTCGAGGCGAAGAACGGCACACCGGAGCGTGCCGTAGAGTGGTTA
>Ga0335394_10000625_pt1 | contig 38088 bp, 32 predicted proteins | sample MAT03_FD_205741 | JGI IMG/M metagenome (GOLD analysis project Ga0335394, IMG submission 205741) | Freshwater microbial communities from Lake Fryxell liftoff mats and glacier meltwater in Antarctica - MAT-03 (spades assembly) (version 2) ...
AAGCGGATGCCAGCTTTTACAACACGGCTTCCACCCATGTTTTAGAAAAACTCGGCTTTCATCAGGAAGGCCTCCAGCGCGAACAGTACTTTGAAGATGGCAGCTATCATGATCTGCGTCTTTTCGCCCTCCTCAAGCGCGATTGGGAAAACAAAGCGAAAACGTTCTCAAATAATCAAGCATAGGGCAAGCGTAAGATAATCGTCGGTTTACAAAGCAGTTATGTATATTGTTTAATTAATAGCGCCTCGGCTATGCTGGGATCATCGTCCAATGCAGCCGAAAAGAGGCTTATGTTTACCCAACGCCGATTTCGACCTGACGGGGTGCTGTCGCTGATTGCGATAGCACTATTATGCCTTATGTCGGTGGTTGTCTCCGCACAAGATATTACCCCACCACCGGAAATACCACCCACAGAAACGCCTACCCAACTTCCCTCATCAACTCCGACCTTAATCGAAACTCCAACACTCATACCAACCTTAACCGAAACACCACCAGCAACAGAGACACCGTTACTATCCCCCAGCCTAACACCGCCACCTGAACTCATAGTTGAAGTCACTCCTGAAACTGTAGACATTTTGCCAGACATCGTTACATTTGCTCAACCAGAGCTATTCAGTGCGCTAAGTCAACCGATTTTTGATCGCTTTTACACAATTGATTTCGATACGCCTGCTGATGATTACCTCTACGATATTCCAACAGTGGCGGAATGGGCAGCACGCAATCCGGGTAATACCGCTGTCACCCGTGCTGGCGACGACATTGCCTGCATCGCCAATAGCACAGGGACTTGTGGCGCAACGCCGCCAGCGTTTCTGCGCGATAACGGTCCATTTGTTGCACGGAATAACCCCAATTCCACCTATAATGGGATTTATGCTACGCTCTATATCCCTGTCCCAACCGACTGTGCCAATGACCTTTTTGTCAGCTTTCACCATCGGCATTACTGGCCTAGTAGCACATCCATTCGCCTAGTAAGCCGCTTGCTGGATACCAACTACACCATTCTCCAAACGGCATATAATCAAGTGGTGAGTACAAACGCAAATCAATGGTATCAACTGATTACTAGCTATACTACGCTGCCGGCATCAAGTGGTTGGATTGAACTCTCGGTGGGCAAAACTGCTACCACAGCCGTTCCCAGCGGCGCGTTCAATTACATGGACAATATTGAGTTAGCCTGTGTCGCCAAACCAGCACCTACTCTAGTCAACTATGGTATAGCTACGAGTGGTTCTTGGACGCAAACCGAACTTGACGAGATTTTGGCAGGTGTAACCGCAATGGGACAAGCGTTTGCTGTTCTTGCCCAAGATGGTTTAGCACCGAATGTCAAATTCAAGCAGGTTATGGGTGTTGAAAGTCCAACAGGTGTGACCGATCAAGGGGTGATTACCCTAATTAAGGACACCAGCACTAACCCTTATTGTATCGTCAATAATGGCAATCGGACGATTACCTGTGGCAATTTGCTTTCTACTACAGGCCAGCCATTGCCCATGACACGCTACGTAATCGTTCACGAGATGGGACATGTATTCGATAACCAATCGGCGAGAAATAACAATGTACCCTTGCGTGACTATATTGCAGTCACTGGAATCACATTGCCTCTTTATGATGATAATGGCTTTTTGGTAATGGGTAATTTCGGTTCTGGCGATTGTCCTACTTTACCAGCAACTTGGGGACGAGGTGAACGTGGTTGGGGCAGTGGGCCTGGGTCAACTTACAAACCAAATCCGCCATACTACGGTCTTTACAACCATGATATTTGCGGACTACCTGATGAGCAGAACTTTACAACCTTCCAGCAGCATCCCGCGCCTTATCTTTCCGACCCATATCAGGAAACTGCAGCCGATATGTTCGTCAATTGGGTATTCCGAACTATATATGGGAGTGGAAACGGTTTTTTGGATCGTACTTGGAAGCCTACTGATAGTGACCCCATAACGGGACAAGCTTGTAATATTATAAGTGTTGGAGGGATAACTGTGGGATGTAGCTCAACTGTTAGAGGGAATGAAGCTTCCGGTCAAGCCCGTTTTGACCGTATGAACTTGGACACAAATTCAATCTTTACCGCGCACGGTTGGTAAATAAGCAAAAGGATAGATGTAAGATGATACGTTTTATACTCACTAAATACCTTGTCTTATGCTTTGCAGTGTTATGCATAACTTCAATGGTAACTGCACAAACTTCACTGCCCCTTAATTCTAATTGGATTCGAGCTATCGTTTGGAGTCCTGATGGAACGCAAATTGCATTTGGGACACAGGGAGGAATTATTCAAATTCTGGATGGAAGTACGGGGCAAAGGTTGCTTACACTTCAGAATGACGCAACCTCGCCAATATATACACTGAATTGGAGTCCTGATGGATTGAAACTTGCTAGTGGTGGATTTGATCGTTTAGTGAAGATCTGGGATACCCATACTGGAGGCCTTATTCAAACATTTGCGGGACACGCTGCCTCTGTTGGGGATTTAGACTGGCATCCCGACGGAATACACCTTGCTAGTGCAGCGGAATATGAAAACCCAATTGTTTGGGATACCACAACGGGGGTAGGAAGTCGAGTAAGCGCTGGCGATGCATTTACCGTACAGTGGAGTCCTGATGGAAATATCTTAGCGGTTGGAGGGCAATACGGGCAAATTCGACTTTACCCTATCGGGCATTATAACTATGAAAATGCAAGAATAATTGAAGGTCTTCCTGGTATAGCATGGCGAATGGCTTGGGATGAAAGTGGTACCAACCTTGCAGTAGGAATTACCTATACCCCAGAAAGTTCAATGGTTCAAGTTTGGAATGTAGCCACAAACCAGTTGATATACAACTTTGAAGAAAACACAAGTAATATGTATTCTATCAAATGGAGTCCAGATAATAACTTTTTGGTGACTGCCAGTGTAGATCAGACAGTCAGAATTTGGGATATGGCAACAGGACTACCTATTGAAGTGATCCAAACACAAGATCCTGCATTCTCGGTAGATTTCAGTCCATTTGGTGGGAGACTTGCATTTGGCGCTGTATCAAGTGAAACTGCGGGACTTCAACAAGATGCCATTCCCGTAATTGAATCATTCGCAGATGGAGCAATCCAAATCGTTGTCCCTGCGCCGTCGCTGGAAAGGCTGCAAGCGATTCAGGCGGCATGTATGACTGCGCCTGCCCTAGCGACGATGGACGCGCAAGAGATCACAGTCGATGCGCTGCCGGATTATGTGGCGCAGATCGAAGCGCTCACGGATGCGGAAATCCCTCCCGGCTGCGCTGCGGATTTGGTGGCGGTGGCTGAAGCGCTGATCGCAGAAGGCCAATAGCTTAAATGCTACTTCTTTCGAGGCAGGGCTTTTGTCCTGCCCCGAAGTTAGAAAATCCAAATTGTGCCTCGCTGGTTTTTCAACACTTCATCGAAATCACCTATGGCGCGACTATATTCCTCAGTGTTCAACTACTACTTTGGATTGCCATCCTAATGGATGCAACACCATAGGAAACTTAAGCGATGCACGCTTTGCTTGGATGAACATGCGTATGAATCTGATTTTTACTGCTCATGGATGGTAAAAAGGATAAGTGAGAAATGAAACGATATACACACTGGATGTGGATTATCATTTGTGTGAATCTGTTGAGTGTCACATCAATCTTAAGCGCACAAACTGAAAATAGCGTAAACGCTGAATGGGTTCGAGACATGGAATGGAAGCCTGACGGTAGCCAGATTGCTTTTGCCACGCAAGCAGGTCTCATACAAATTTTAGATAGTGCGACAGGGCAAACTTTAGTCACACTTCAAAATGATGCAACTATACCTGCGTACACATTAGCTTGGAGTCCAGATGGAACAAAACTTGCAAGTGCTGGGGAAGACAGACTAATACAAATTTGGGACACTGTAACAAGTGAGTTGGCGCACACATTAAGCGGGCATACTCTAGGAATAAACTCTATAAAGTGGAGTCCTGATGGCACAAAACTTGCAAGTGTTGGTTACTATGAGAGTGTTCGGGTATGGGAAGTAGCAAACGAACAATCGGTTGTAATTCCATTTGTTGGAGATGTTATTTCGGTAGAATGGAAAGCAGACGGAACTGCATTAGCTGTAGGTGGATTCATGCAAATTCAAATTTGGGATGCTAACACATACCAAAGTCAACAGACAATCCAAATTCCATCTTATGCGACATTTATGGCTTGGACAGTAGACGGAACAATTTTGGCGGTTGCTGATGCACGGATAGGTAATGATCCTGGTATTAGCTTATGGGATGTCAATACAGGTGAGCTATTAAGAACTTTTGAGGGACATTCCGATACTGTAACCTCAGTAGCTTGGAGTATTGATGAAAACTTCCTAGCGAGTACAAGTCATGATGGAACGGTGCGTCTTTGGGATGTATCTTCTGGTCAAACGCTAGAAGTTATTCAGACTGGTGATAGTGTATTTTCAGCAGCATTCAGCCCATTTGGTGGACGGCTTGCATACGGTGTTGTGCCAAGTGATGCTATGGGGCTTCAACAAGATACTCTTCCCGCAACGACATCATTTGCCGAGGGAGCAATTCAAATCGTTGTCCCTGCGCCGTCGTTGGAGCGGTTGCAAGCCATTCAAGCAGCGTGTATGAGTGCGCCTGCCGTTGGGCAGATGGATGCACAAGAGATCACGCTCGATGCTCTGCCGGAATACGTCGCACAAGTCGAAGCGCTCACGGATGCGGAAATCCCGCCCGGCTGCGCTGCGGATTTGGTCGCCATCGCGGAAGCATTGATCGCAGAAGGCCAGTAGCTTAAATGCTACTTCTTTCGAGGCAGGGCTTTTGTCCAGCCCCGAAGTTAGAAAACCTAAATTGTGCATCGCTGGTTTTTCAACACTTCATCCAAGCAGCTCACATTATCCATTGATCGAATATACGTTTATCCGAATTGGCAGTGGGACAATACCGATGGCATATATCCTAATTAATGAGAAAAGAGGAACAATGAGAGTCACCATACAAAGTCTATTATGGTTTGTTAGCTTTTTAGCTCTAGGACTGTTGATAATTGTACAGCCTCTGTTAGCTCAATCCGAGCAACCAACCATCGTCTATTGGGTAGATTGGCGGCTAGACGGTAAAGGGTTAGCCGTATCAACAAATAACGGTGTTTGGTTATATGACGACACTCTCCAAAATCCTCAGCAAGTTTCAGAGGGCATTACAGGGGTAGTTTCATGGAGCCCTGATGCCAACCGGATCGCCGTCGATACAACAATTTGGAATGTGCAATCATTACAGCCTCTAGTCACTCTACAATCTCAGACCAGCCTTTTCAGGATGAACAAGCATTGGAGTCAGGATGGAAGTCAGATTGCTACGTTAAGATACGATCAATTGGGTATACAAATTTTCGATACATTGACGGGTGAAATTCTAAGTGAATTATCAGGTTCGGTGGAAGGACAATGGATCATTTCAGTAGATTGGAGTCCTGATGAAACACGGTTTGCAGTCAGTCGGGCTGATCGCTCAATAGCAATTTTCGATGTAGCGACGGGTGGAATTACAGCCGTTTATCCACAGCAGGAAATTGTTGATGCAATTGCATGGAGTCCTGATAGCACCTTGTTTGCAGGGATTATTGCTGAGTTTGTATCAAATGATACGCCGGGAAGCATTCCAACAGCAGGTCAAAATATCTTAGTTTCTATATATGTGTGGGACGCAGCAACAGGCGAGGTTGTGCAGACCATTTCGGGACTAGGCGAATATGCAAATATGCTTCGGTGGAATCCAAATGGAAATGAACTAGCAAACGGCGCACCCAATGGCTTAGTTGAAATTTGGGACGTGAACACAGGCCAGCAAATAACGTCCCTTTTAAGTTCAGGCATATTGAATGGGATGGATTATAGTCCGTATGGCACTCGGTTGGCTTTTGCCAATAATCCGGCAGCACTCGAATATAGTGCCGAAAGTCGTGCAGCGGAGGTAGTCGTTGATTATGCTATGCAAAGTCTAGCAGGCGGCGCGCTAGATATTGTTGTTCCCGACCCATCTGTAGAGCGACTACAAGCGATTCAGGCGGCGTGTATGACTGCGCCTGCTGTAGCGACGATGGATGTGCAGACACTCACGCTTGATGCGCTGCCGGAATACGTCGCACAAGTCGAAGCGCTCACGGATGCGGAAATCCCGCCCGGCTGCGCTGCGGATTTGGTCGCCATCGCGGAAGCATTGATCGCAGAAGGCCAATAGCTTAAATGCTACTTCTTTCGAGGCAGGGCTTTTGTCCTGCCCCGAAGTTAGAAAACCTAAATTGTGTCTCTTTTGGTCTTGAGTACCTTATCGAAATCGCCTATGACGTGAGTGATCCCGATCCAACAATTTTGGAGGCAACCCATGACTAAAAGTGTAAAAAGACCGAAACCGCAAGGCATTTCAGCAAAAGCTGTTCGAGAACTTTTGCAAGATCCACAGTGGACTATCAATGAGGAGATTTCCAAAAAGTTTGGTGTAGCGAATAAAGTCTATGTGCATTCGGACGGACGAGGCATCGTTGTGTTCTCAAGTGGACGAGCAAGTTTTTATGCCACCGCTGAAGATTTTTCTACAATGGTTCAATTGATCGAGCAGCGTAGAGGGCAGTCACCGCGTCATATATTGAAGGATCTCCTGCTCTATGGGCAAGACTTTATCAATCATGTACCGAATTTAGTCAACGAATTAGCGATCAAGCTCAAAATTCCGAGAGAAGAACTTGATGGTAGTGTTCTTAGTCTTGGGAAGGTCGAACAAAAAGTCAAACGGCTTGGGCGCGAAAAATCACTTGAACCGATAGTTTTCACTGCTCTTGTTGCTTATATCGGTGAGGTAATGAAACAAGCGGTAGGGGGACAGGGGGAAATGTGGCTTTCTAAAGACGATGGAGAGACTTGGGAACCTTGGATTGTGGATCCAGAAAAGCGTGCGTGCAACGCTTGGAGTGCGCTGTATGACATGCTTACCGAACCAGAACCCATCTCAATTATGGGATCAACGGGTGTTCTCATCAATACACGCCGCCGCCGTGTAAAGGAAACATTACAGTCGAACACACTGGCTACTTTGATTGTTCCCGACAACTTCATTCCAACAGATCCGCCCGATAGTGAATCAGAAGAGCAGTAATATTTTGGGTGATATAAAAGCCCATCTCTATAGACCACGGCTTGTAGAGCAGCATCACAACTGGTCGCTCGTTCCACCAACGTCATGATATAGACTTCGTTTTTTTCGTTTGGATAAAGGTGTACAGTGCATCTTGCTCAATCACGCTGACCGTTTCGGGTTGGGGTGGCGTGTCGGGCAAGGTGGCGGCATGAGCTACGACCCAGTTGGCAACCGTCTGATGGACTACCCCTAGATGCCGTGCGATGCGCCGCAGATTCATCCCATCCACATACAGACGGATGGGGCTTGCTGTCGCACGGCATCAGGATAGCCTTGTTCCTTCGGCTGCGGTGTGTAACGGCGATGGCAGTGTTGGCATTGGAAGCGAGCGTTGGCTACCCGCTTTGGTTCGCCCAATTTTGACTTGCCGAGTTGTTTGCTGACAATGGGAATATGGTTTCATCACCCAACTTTACCTTCTACCTTCTCTTTCAGCCACTCCCGACTTAGGCCTTACAGCGGTTTTTTAGTCGGGATTCCGGGCTTTCGGGGATAAGGCGCGGGGGTCGCGTCGGTTTTTTCGACCATGACCAAATAATGGGGTTCGGCAATGTCGGGCAGTTGAATCGACTCAATCCGCAGCAATCGTCCGCCCAGCAGTTGCAGCGCTTTTTTGCTATCGGCGGCTTCTGCTTCGGCAGTTGTGCCTTTCATGGCGATACACTTGCCCCCCACCCGCGCCAGCGGCAGCAAATATTCCAGCAGAATAGGCAGACGCGCCACCGCCCGCGCCAGCACACCATCATATCGGGCGCGATGATGGGAGATATGCCCGGCTTCTTCCGCCCGCGCATTCAACGTGTGGCAGTTTTTGAGATCAAGTTTTTGGATGATATGGTCGAGGAAGGCGATCTTTTTGCCTGTCGCTTCCATCAGCATCATTTGAATGTTTGGATACGCTATCGCCAGCGGCAAACCGGGAAAACCCGCGCCCGTGCCGACATCAATCAGGCGCAGCCCATCGACCATCGGCAGCGCTTTGACAATCGAGAGCGAATCCAAAAAATGCCGCACCTGTACCGCCTCTGGTTCGATAATGGCTGTCAAATTCGTGTGGGCATTCCAGAGTGCAAGCTCCTGAAGGTAAAGGTCAAATTGGGTGATTTGCTCATCATTGAGCGTTATCCCAAAAAGATCGTAGGCTTGCTGCGCGAGGTGCATAGCGTTAGTCGTTTCTGGCGGATTTGTTTTTATAAGTGAGTTCAAGAAATAAAACAGAAAATGATTTACCACAGAGGACACAAAGATCACAGAGATTTAAGTTCAAATTCTTGGTGTTCTTGGTGACTTGGTGGTTCAATCGTTTCAAATTACTTTCGGTAGATTACATTAGTGCTTCATCCGGCAAATAATTGTATTTTTTGTAAGGGCGAATCATGACTCGCCCCTACAAAAACAGTTTAGGTTTAACGATTACCGATAATGTTGTAAGGCCAGGGATTGGTGCTGACCTCTCGATTGGCAATGTCGCGCACGACATCGAATCCGCAACCGCCTTCAATCCGTTGATTGGCGGTGCCGGGGCCGTAATCATCGTAGCCGTCGCTGATCGCAATATCCCAACTCGTCTTGAAGTTGAAGAAATAGCGTCCGGGGCGCAAATTGCCTAAGCGCGAATAGTAGAACACCCAGTAATTGCCGTCGATCAGTTGAATCGGCGTGATGGTGATGTTCGGTAGGGTGACGCGGTCATAATAGAGGACGGCATAATTTACCGCCGCAATATGATCCTGCACCTGCGCTTCGGTATTGGCGAACCATGACCAGAAGAGAATAACATCATCGCTGTCATAGACGATACCGGGGAGCGCGACTGGATATTGATTACATTCGGCGAAGATGATTCCGGGTGTTTCCTGACGCGGCAGATTATTCTCGCCTGTCCGTGCGCCAATCACAACCAGCGCGTCATCGGGCGGGACGTAATTGGGATTAATGAAACCGCCAAAAGGTGACCGAATTGGGCTGGTCGATGTGGTTGTTGTCGCGGCGGTGGTCGTCGTACCACCTGCACTACCATCAACCGCTTGGCTGGTACCTGCTGCATTTTGTGGCGCGGCACAACCATCCTGAAGATCATTGACGGTGGTGGTGTAGCTGGTGTTGGCGCTGTTACTTTCGCGGGCGATGGTCACAATCGCGCTGGCGGTTGCCCCTGCCGCGACAGTTGTGCCGGTGTTATAGGCCGCAGTCTCGCTAAATGCAAAGACCCCACCGACATTGACGCGCCGCAATCCAGTAATGGCGGTACCTGTGCCGCCAGCACCATTGTAAACCTGATAATAGACATCATCACCCGTGAGCATTGTCCCGGTCAGGTTCATGACCACCTGCACATCGCAGATCACCATGAAAATGGTCACAGTAGAGGATGCACCAGTTTGGGTTGGAACGGGAGTGGCGGTCTGCGCCAAACCAGGCGCAAAATTAAAGACTAAGAGCATGAGCAGCAGTGTGAGCAGCAAGATCGACTTTTTCAACATCCTGTCGTCTCCCTTAAAAACGAATAATAGCTTATCCCCATCTTACCTTAAAAATGGTGAAAACCTATATTGATTTTGCCATTATAACCCATGGTGAGGTGAGTTTACTTTTTGTAATTTACAAAAAATGAGGAAAACCTTAATGAATTCTTAGTTGACAATTAATTGATTGAGTGTGTACAATGAATACATGAAGACCGAAGTTATCAATGGATAAACAACCATGTTCCTGCTTAAAGAATACGGACCACTGCTAAATACATCTGTCCCTAACTTTCATTTACCAGACCATCGTAAAGTGGGCTATTCCCTTGAAGATTTAATGGGTTCGGCTGGATTAGTGCTTGGCTTTATTAACGATATTTGGCAGCCTGCCAGCGTTCGCCGTATTCTATGGTTACAAAATCATGTTAATCGTTTTTCAATGATGGGTACGCCTGTCGCGCTGTTGGTGCGCGATCAATCTCACACGCTGTATGGCTTCCAGATGAGCAGCCCAATGCCTGTCCCTTTCCCTGTCTTAGCCGACTCGGATGGGTGCGCCCACACCAAGTACAATATGGATCACCAACCGGGGCTGCTGCTGATTGATCGGCACTTTGTTTTACGGCAAAAATGGCTCATGAATGATGAGCGCGTTTGGCCTAAGATGCAAGATTTGGTTCACGCGGCGCAGGCTTTACAGGTTTTCGCCTAAATTCAATTTGTCGTGATTTTTTTCTATTCAGGACTTTCGCTTACCTCACCCCCCGGCCCCCTCTCCAATACTTGGAGAGGGGGAGAAAAACGCATCTTGAAGTCCCCTCTCCATGCAATGGGGAGGGGATTTAGGGGTGGGGTAAATGCGTGAGCGAAAGTCCTATATTCATAAAATGGTAGACAACCACCTTTTCTGGGTGGTTGTTTGTTTTTTGGTCAGATCACAGGCGGCGGGTTAAACTTCACTATCGGGGTTACTGTCTACTTGGATTTTGAAGGAGTCACGGTGAGCGCTGATCTTGAACAGGACATGAATCAGTTATGGATGCTGTTGTTTCAGATCGTTGCCGATATGGAAAAACGGCTGGCTGCCCATTATGCCGCACACGGGCTGACCCCGCAGCAGTTTTATGTCCTTAAGACCTTGACCGAACACGGCGGGACTTGCCCGATTGGAGAGATTGCCCGCGCTCATCATCTGACGAATGCGACGATGACGGGTCTCGTGAATCGCTTAGAAGCCGTCGGCTTAGTCAGCCGGGAACGCAGCGAAGTAGACCGCCGTTCTGTGATGGTCGCTCTGACAGAGGCGGGAGTTAGCCGTTTTACCGAAGTCCAGCTCGATTTACTGGCGCAGGTCAAGTTGGTACTCACTTTGTTGGATGAGGGAGGCCGCCACGATCTGATTTATTATGCTACGCGCTACATTGAAGATGTGGTCAATCGTTTCCCTGTCGCAGAAATTTAGGGTTGCGCTTTACGCCTGATAAGCCTCCCCACACCCGTTATGAATTTTTCCAGCCCACTGGATTTAATGTAGCCGTGTTGCAGATACCACGCATACGTATCGCGCAGGCTTTGCTGCATATCAACCTGGGGCTGACCGAGTTCCGCCCATGCTTTGCGGCTGTCGTAATAGACGAAGCGCCGCGCCATCCGCGCTTGTGAGGCATCAATCGGGGTCGGGATTCGCAGCCGCCGCAAAGCGCCTACCGCTGCTGTGATTCCCGGCGCGAGAAAATCCGGTGTCCGTATAAAAGGTCGCGCCACACCGACAGTATCCGCGATCATGGCGAACCAGCCTTGATAGGGAAGGTTGGCTGTGCCAAGTAGATAACGCTCACCGCTGCGCCCATATTCCGCCGCCGCCAAGTGCCAACGCGCCACATCGCGTACATCCGTGACGGCAATCCCGCCCGATGTGACCGGAGCCAGCCATTGCAGTCGTTTAATTTGCGTAATGAAGCTGCCGGAAATCATGTTCAGGTCGCCCGGTCCCATGATGACGACAGGATTAAGCGTGACGACATCCTGACCCGCCGCAACTGCCTCGCTCACGACTTTTTCCGCCAGCACTTTGCTGTAGCCATAGGGGAAGTGGTCGGGGGGGAAATTAAATAGATCAAATTCGTGTGCGGGTTCGCCATTGTCACGCAGTCCCACCGCCGCCGCACTGCTGGTGAAGATCACACGCTGGACTCCGGCTTCCTTCGCGGCTTGCAATACGCGGCGTGTCCCTTCGACATTGGCCTCGAACATGCGCGTTTTATCGGATCGCCAATAATCGGCAATCGCGGCGACATGAAAGACCCAGTCGCATCCTTCACACGCCGTCCTCAGCGCATCCAATTCCAAAATATCGCCTAACGCCGATTCGTAGGGAATGCCCTTGAGCGCATCCAATTTCGACGATTTGCGATGTAAAACGCGCACAGAATGTCCATTTTCGGTCAAAACCTTGACGATATGCGAGCCGACGAAACCCGTGCCGCCTGTGACGAGTGCTTTCATAAGTGGTTAGCCGTTGGTGATGAGCGATTAGCTGTTAGCAAAGAATGCAATGGTGATACTCCCCATGCCTCAAGGCAGGGGCTTCTGCCGTAAGTTCGCTAAAGAAAACTGAAAATATTGAACCGCAGAAAGTAGACCGACCTAAGTAAATGGAAAAAGGTTTAACCACAGAGCGCACAGAGATTTAAGTTCAAATTCTTGGTGGTTCAAAAATTTGGGAGTGGTTATATGGGTGGGGTTATAGTGCTTCCGCCGGAGCGACACATAGGTCGCTCCCTATAGTACCCTTTGCCTTAGCCACTCCCAATTATTTACCCAATCTTACTTTCTGTGGTTCAACCTTTAAGTATTTATCGGACAAAGTTGGTCTTTAACGCTTGGGCTTGAACGCACCCGCGACGAGGCTTTCATCAAAGAATTCTCCGGCTGTACCTTCGGTAGCGTAGCGATAGAGCGCCGCCTGGAAGATGCCGCCCAATGCGCCCCCAATTAAGCTAAAGAACACCAATACCAGTACCACCACCGCGATGGCGAAAACCGCTATTACGCCCGAACCTGTAACGGAGGCCAGCAGGAACAACGGCGCGCCGATCACAAACATAGCGGCGATAGACACCAAAAACATCACAAAGCCGATACCTGATGAGGCAATAAGCTGCTCGCCCCATGTCTTTTTGAGCAGGCTGCCGCTGCGCTTGATCGCATCAATCGCGCCTACGTTTTCCACAATCAGTACCGGAATCACGAGGAATGTCACCACATTCCACGCCACATTGACGATGCTGGCGAGAATCTGCGTGAGAAAATTATCCTGATTCCGCAGCGCATTCAAGATCATGCCGATAGTTGCTGAAATCGCGGCATATTCGATAATTTGCGTAAGGTGGGAACGGGCGATGTTGAAGCCATCGGCGACAGTGGGGTCTTCGCCACGCAGCCGCATCATCGCCGCACCGATCAGGGCTGTATTCGAGAAGATGATGACGGTGTACGTCACCAGATAAAACAGGAACAGAATCACAAAGCCGATCACGCTTTGTCCGCTGCTGACTTGTTCGCCGGATGCCGCTTGGTCGACCAATCCTGTCGCCGCTAAGGGGATGAAGAACAAAATCGAGACAATAATCATCCCGATCATCGATAAAAATGGAAAAAGCAGCAGTTCGCGGTCAGCGCGTAAGACCTGCCAGCTCGCCTTGATAAGCTCCCAACTTCTGGAAAAACTTTCAAACATGGGGTTGAACTCCTTTGAATTGCTTTGTTGATCGTAAATTGTACCTTAAAATAGGTCTGGTTAAAGACACTACTTAACCTTACAGTTTATTAAACCCCAAAAATGTGGGGTATGTAAAGTTTATTCGTTGGCATAGTGAAGTGTTTTAAAGGAATATCTGTGAGACTGCTCAAAACAGGTTTTCGTTTGATGATTTTCAACGGCTTTTTGGTCGCGTGTACACTCGTTTTTTCTTATCGTCCCAGCACCGCGCAAACGTCGCAGTGCAGTTTAGCCGATTCGGTCAATTATCCGATTGATACCACCGTATTTTCTCTGGTGCAGGATTTCGGTGTCGCCAGCCAGCGGCATCAAGGGCGCTATCACACAGGCGAAGATTGGAGCATCGGCAGCAGCAGCCTTGCTCAACCTGTGCGGGCGGCGGCATCAGGCCGGGTGACGTATACCGCGCCGACAGGATGGGGACGCGATGGCGGCGTGATTATCATTGAGCATACTTTCCCCGATGGGACGATTGCCTACAGCCAATATGGTCACATCATGCAAACCGAATCCGTCGTATTTCCGCCACGCTATGCCTGCGTACAAGCGGGTGACATTATCGCCGTGATTGGAGATGTGCGCCCTGCGCCGCATTTGCATTTTGAGATCAGGATTAATCAGCCGGATAATCCCGGCGCAGGTTACACCCGTGAAGACCCATCCGCGCTCGGATTTCGTCGTCCAGCGCAGTTCGTCGCCAATCATCAAGCCTGGCTGAATCCGGCGCATCGCTGGCACACGCTGGTCGATACTTTTGGCCCGGCTGTCCCGCCGCTGCTCTTAGAGGATAACAGCATGATCGTCATTGACGGCGATTTACTGCGCGGAATCGGCGCGAATGGCGGGGTGGCATGGCGTGTTTCGGCAGGCGGACAAGCGGTCAATATTTCCGGCTTTCAACTGAATCCTTATATCACGCTCACGGACGGCACGATCACACGCATTGATTACACAGGCATAGCGCAAGAAAGCTATTCGCTGGATTTCACGCCGGATCGTCCGCCGCTGGAAGTGGACGACTCGCTGGTTTATCACACGTCGGATAATGCCCTTGTCGCGCTTACACCAGATCGCCGCGCTTTACTGTGGCGCTCGGAAGGAATCCCGCCGTTTAAGCAGGCGTATGTTACGCCGGATTTAATTGCGCTCGTGATGGAAGACGACACGCTTCGGCTGCTTTCCACGAATGGTGAACAAATTGATGTGGCGGATTTGCGCGACGGCGCGAGTTTTGCTACTGCGCCAGATGGGCGCTTATTGGCCTATACACAGGGCGGCCTATGGGCGATTGATTCGGCAGGAGCATGGTCAGAATATCTGCCGGATGCGCCAGCAGGTGGACGCAGCAGCGCTGTTGTGAGCTTGCCGGATGGACGGCTTTATCTGCTCGATGGGCAAAATCTGTATGCGTATGCTCAAAATCAACCCGTATGGCAGGCGCGGCTGCCGCTCGATATTACAGGACGGGCGGAAATGACCTATCTCAATGGCGCGTTGCTGATCGTCAGCAGCGGGGGACAGATTGTCGTCGCAGGCGAAAACGGTGGCTTCTGCGGTTTCACACGCATTTATGGGGATGACCGCGCTAATCTCTGGTATAACGTCGGCAATGATGGGACGCTGCGTGTGGCTGTGGGCAATCAATACCTCGGCCTCGATTGGGCGCGTTTCGCTGGAAGCTGTCTTTAATAATTACAGTTTCTATCGATACTCCTGTGTTTAAGTTATGTTTGTGCTATAATTCACAAAAGAAATCTCAAATTATCCTAAAAGATTTGGATTCTTGCTGCTAAATGACCGACAATAAATTATAATTTGATGAGGATGAAGACAATCCAAGATACGCTCACTATTTTTAGATAAAGTAGCATGACCCAAGAAACTTTCTCAGTCCAACTGCATACCATCCTTGTATCGGATGATGACTTTTACAGCCGTGAGGCGCTCAGTAAATTGATGCGTGGCGACGGCTATCAAGTTATCGAAGCCGAAAATGGCTTGCAAGCCCTCGCATTATGTCAATCTGAGGTTTGTCCAGATTTAATTTTGATGGATACCGTGATGCCGGAAATGGACGGCTTTGAAGCGTGTCGGCGCATCCGTGAATTACCCATCTGCGCTGAACTGCCGATTATCTTGCTGGCGGGCTTTGATGATGACGAGACTGTTTTACGGGCGTTTGATGCTGGCGCAACCGATTATATCGCCAAACCTCCCCGCCCCATGCTGCTGCGAGAGCGCGTGCGCCACCAGCTCAAAAGCCGCGACATCAAAGGGCGTTTAAAACTGAGCGAAGAGCGCTATCGCATCATTTCCGAGATGATTTCAGATTATGCTTACGCTTATGAAGTAAATCCAGATCAAACGCTGACGAAACGTTGGAATACGCAAGCCTTCCATGATATTACGGGCTATTCCCCCCACGAATTGTTAGAAAGCGACTGGGAACGCCTGATTCATCCTGAGGATATTGGGCTGGCCTTGCAACGCTATCAGCGTCTGCTGTCTGGACAAAGTGACATCACCGAGTTTCGCCTCATCAATAAAAAAGGCGAAATCCGCTGGCTGCGCGATCATGGGTATCCGGTGATTGATGAAAATTCCGGGCGCGTGACGCAAATTTATGGCGGAGCGCAGGACATTACCCGCCAAAAAGAAGATGAAGCACGAATGCAACATCAAGCGGAAGAACTACGCCAGCGCAATGAAGAATTAGATGCTTTTGCTTATACCGTCGCCCACGATTTGAAGAACCCTATCGCCAGTATGATGGGATTCGCCAGCTTGATCCAAAATTATTATGACCGTATGCCAGAAGAAACGATCAAAGAATATCTCGAACTCATCATGGAAGGCGGTTATAAACTTAAAGACATTATTAATGCCCTATTGGTCTTGGCTGGCGTAAGTAAGATGGAAAAAGCTGAGATGTCTGAATTGGATATGCAGAGCATCGTGGACGGCACCAAAAAACGATTAAAAACACTCATTCAAGAAAGCAGCGCTAACATCGTCTTACCCGTCGAATGGCCTCCTGCCGCCGGGTATGCCCCTTGGGTGGAAGAAATATGGACAAATTATCTCAGTAATGCGTTAAAATACGGTGGAAAACCTCCCAGTATTGAATTAGGGGCAGAGCCACAGCCCGATGGCATGGTACGGTTTTGGGTGCGTGATAATGGCAACGGCCTTACGCCCGAAGAACAAACCCGTGTATTTACGCCGTTTACTCGCTTGAATCAAGTCAAAGTTGAAGGACATGGATTAGGATTATCGGTTGTTCAACGCATTGTGGATAAATTAGGTGGGCAAGTTGGGTTAGAAAGCGCCATCGGGCAGGGTAGCGTTTTTAGTTTTACCTTGCCGCCTTGCTAAAATTTTCACTTATCCTAACAACTTTGTTACAATGCGTAATCTTTATGGTATTTACGCGACAATAGGCTTACTCTCTAACAATAACGAGTCTTTACAGAAAAGTCATTTTCTACAAGGCTTTCATTGTCACAGATTCAGGACTTTCGCTTACCTCACCCCCCGGCCCCCTCTCCAATACTTGGAGAGGGGGAGAAAAACGCATCTTGAAGTCCCCTCTCCATGCAATGGGGAGGGGATTTAGGGGTGGGGTAAATGCGTGAGCGAAAGTCCTAAGATTATAAAACTACCCAAACAGGAAGCACCTTTAGATGAATACCATTCTTGTTATCGAGGATGAGATGACAAACCGTAGATTACTGGTTATCTATTTACAGCAGTCAGGCTATACCGTCGATTCGGTTGAAAATGCCACTGCCGCGCTCTCTTATTTAGACACACATCGTCCTGCGGTGATGCTGCTGGATATTCGACTGCCAGGGATGAACGGGTTGGATTTTGCCCGAATCGTAAGAAATGAACCCTCTCTGGCAGATATTCCGATTGTCGCTGTTACAGCGAGGGGGAATCCAGGGGATGAACAAACCATCCTAGATGCAGGCTGTGACGGCTATATCATGAAGCCCATCAATTTTGCACTGCTAGAAAGTTATTTGCAGCGTTACATTTCTTAAGGTTGTCACTGCTGCAATAGGAATTTCCCACCTTACCAACGTACTATAACCCTCCAAGAATCCCCAATGATAGAAATTATAAAAATCCGTCATAATACATTTATGGAGGCAATTTTCCCTTAAGGAAACCGTCGATGGATCGCATTGAAGTCCTTGTACATCTCCCTGATATGTTGATGTATCGTATGAAGGCAATGGGCGTAACCAGCCCAGCGACTATCGTACAAAACATTTTAGCGTGGTTGGATGATGACCAAATTGCCGCTGCCATCATCGAAAGCCGGCTGCTGCTGCCCTGCCAAAACTGCACCGAAGTTCGCATTAGATTATCCCATGCCTTTGTTGACCGCATCGTGAACGAGGGGCAGCATGATCTTGGCGCTTTTGCCGAAACGGTCATGAGCTGGGTTCGGGATGAACATATTCAAGATGCTCAAATCCTGCTGCGCCAACAATTGCAAAAACGCAATACCGTGATGCTGGAAGCCGCTGGATGGATGGGCGAGGAAGATGTTTTAGAATCGCCGGAAATCTGGGAGGCCATGCGCGGCTTTTCTCCTCAAGCCAGACGAGAAGCCACCGCCATCTTAATTTGGGCAGGTAAAGCCGCCGTGCCAGGGTTACGCCAACTGCTGCACGATTCGCGTACCAGCGCCCGCCTCGCCGCGATTCGTATTTTGGGCGTAATTGGCGATCCGATGGTGGTTGATGATCTGCGTCCCCTGCTCTATGATGCCGATCCCTTAATCAGGCAGGCTGCCAACCGCGCTTTAGGCAAAATCGGCACACCGATTGCTTTAGCATGGCTCGATGCGTGGAAGCGCAGTCATCGCAAATAGTTATGGCCTCTCATGAGCCGCTAAAAACCCACAATTGAAAATCTCATCCAGCGGCACTATACTTAAGGCTATGCAAAAAATAAGAAATAAGTATCACAAGGTCGCCAATTTTGATTAGATTTGATTAGAAATTATGTAGTTCATAGTGATTCGTTTTTAGTCAAAGCAGGATATAAGGGAAAACTTTTGACCTTAGTAAGCCTTACTAAGGACTATAAAGTAACAACTTTTACCGAAAAATTAGTCAACTGCATAAGTCCGCTTGATAAAGACTTTGCTTGGCACTGGTACACCTGAGTCATTCAATTTTTTGCACTGTTCAAACCAATCTGTGAAATTCGAGAAAAAAACCCCTCATGATTAATGAAAAATCTATCCGTGTATTGGAACTCAATAAAGTCCTCAATCAACTCGCGCAATACACCTCGTTTTCTGCTGGCGCAGATTTAGCGCGGGAATTACAGCCCTCGACTGATTTAGAAGAAGCACGCGGTTGGCAGAAGGAAACCACCGAAGCGCGAGAGCTTTTCGCCAATAAAACCAACATCACGCTCGGCGGGGCGCGGGATGTACGTGATGTCTCGATTGGGGCGCAGCGCGGCATGATGATCGAGGCGGCAGTATTGCTCGACATCCGCACGACCTTACGGCGAGCAACTTCCTTACGGCGCACATTAGGCCGGATGAAGCATCAGTATCCCATCCTCGCGGAAATCGCGGAGGAGATCGAAGAATGTAACGAGTTACAAGACACCATCGGGGCATCCATCGACGACAATGGCGAAGTCAAAGACAGCGCTAGTCCCAAACTCGCATTGATACGCCGTGACCTGAAAATCGCCTTTGATCGCCTCCAGACCAAACTCAACCGCCTCATTTCCACCCCTTCCAAAGCGCTTTTTCTACAAGAATCCATCATCACCATGCGGAACGGACGTTATGTTGTGCCGATCAAAGCCGATCATAAAGGCAAAATTCCCGGCATCGTCCACGATTCCTCCGCATCTGGCGCGACCCTCTTTATCGAGCCATTGGAAACAGTCGATCTAAACAATCAATGGCGCGAACTGCAACTTGACGAGGAAAAAGAAATCCGCCGGATTTTACTGGCACTCAGCGCCCAAGTCGGCGACGCATCCGAGCAAATTGTGCGAACCGTCGAGGTACTGGCTTATATTGATCTGGTGTTTGCCAAAGCGCGTATGGGCGACGAGATGAGAGCCACGCAGCCTATCCTCGTCGCATTCCGCGATAATATGGGCAACCCGAATCATCCCGGCAGCACCATCTATCTGAAAGGCGCACGTCATCCCCTGCTGCGCGGCAACGTCGTCCCAACGGATGTCGAATTCGGCGAAGAAACGTGGGTGCTAGTGGTGACGGGGCCAAACACAGGCGGCAAAACCGTGTCGTTAAAGACAGTCGGTCTGATGTGCATGATGGCGCAGTGTGGGCTGCATCTGCCCGTCGAAGAAGCGCGGATGACGGTCTTTAAAGGCATTTACGCCGATATTGGCGATGAACAGAGTATCGAGCAGTCGCTTTCGACATTTTCCGCGCACATGACCAATACCATTGGCATCCTGCGCGAGTGTGATGAACGCTCGTTGGTTGTCCTCGATGAAGTTGGCGCGGGGACAGACCCGGCGGAAGGCTCGGCCTTAGCGCGGGCAATCCTGACGACATTGCTCAACCGCCATGTCACAACGATGGTGACGACGCATCATCCCGAACTCAAAATTTACAGTGTGGAAACGCCCGGCGTGCGTAACGCCAGTGTCGAGTTTGATCTGAACACACTCGCCCCGACGTATCGCTTGATTATCGGTCTGCCGGGGCGCTCAAACGCGCTGGCAATCGCGGGGCGGCTCGGTCTTGATCCAGCGATCATCGAATTGGCGCGGGGCATGGTCGCCATTGAAGACCTGTTGGCGGATGATCTGCTGGACGAAATCCACCGCACCCGCGAATCGATGCGGCGGCAAAACGAGGAAATTGTCGAACTGCGCGATGAAGCCGGCACGTTACGCGATGAATTGCAGGCGCGGCTGGATAAAATCGAAGATGAACGGCGCGACATCATCAATGCCGCCCGTCGTTTTGCTGAAGACGAGATGACGCAGTTTAAGCGCGATCTCAAGCGCCTGCGAAATGAAATGCAAACCGCCGGAATGCCACTGGAAACAGTACGCGCCGTTCAAGCAGCAGCCGAGAAAATTGTCGAACTCAACAGTGAGCCGATTTCCAACGTCATCGATATGCCAGACCGTCCCGATTGGACACCCCATCTCGGTGATACGGTGTGGCTGGAAACCCTAAACGCCGAAGGGGTCGTCACCGAAGTTGATGGGACGGAAGCCGTGATTCAGGTCGGGAGCTTGCGCGTCCGTGCCAAATTGGATGAAGTCCAGCAGCGCAGTAAAAGCCAAAAGCGCCAGATCAAGCGCGGTCATGTCCGCAAGTATGAGGCTTCCGCTGAGCCGATTATGCCGCGTGGCAAATCGCCGGGGCTGGAACTTGATCTGCGCGGGCAGCGGGTGGAAAGTGCGCTGGAGCAACTTTCGGATTATGTGGACGCGGCGTATACGGCTGGCCTGCCCTTCGCCCGAATCATTCACGGCAAGGGGACGGGTGCGCTCCGTAAAGCGGTGCGCGAACAAGTGGATGTACATCCGCTGATTTCTAAGGTAGAAACCGCGCATCCCAACGAAGGCGGCGACGGCGTGACCGTCATCCACATGGTGCCGTTAACGTGATACACTAAAGTAGGACTTTCGCTCACGCATTTACCCCACCCCTAAATCCCCTCCCCATTGCATGGAGAGGGGACTTCAAGATGCGTTTTTCTCCCCCTCTCCAAGTATTGGAGAGGGGGCCGGGGGGGTGAGGTAAGCGAAAGTCCTGTAAAGAAATAATTCTTGCGATATTTGGGGTAAGAAGATGGTCTTAAGAACAGTCACCCTTGATTTGCCCGACGAGGAATATGAACTGATCGCGCAGATCGATGCTGCGTCGAACCAGTCTGTTGAACATGTTTTACGCCAAAGCGTCGATTTTATGGTTCAGCTTCCGCCCTTGACAGGACAAGCTGAACCCATTTTGCAGGCGATGGAATCGTGTACAGATATGCAGCTTTTAGCAGTCGTTTATAGACCCTTCGCACCCGATGATTCATTACGTTTGGATGCCCTCAATGAAAAAATAGAAGAAGGCATACTCACTCAGGCTGAACACGAAGAACTACTCAGATTGGTGACTCTGCTAGATCGACATACCCTTCTTCGCGCTCAAGCGTTTTATCTGCTTAAAACACGCGGATATGATATTGATCTAGGACTTTCGCTCACGCATTTACCCCACCCCTAAATCCCCTCCCCATTGCATGGAGAGGGGACTTCAAGATGCGTTTTTCTCCCCCTCTCCAAGTATTGGAGAGGGGGCCGGGGGGTGAGGTAAGCGAAAGTCCTGTGATCGTATCTTAACCTCAAAAGCATAATGGCTGTTGTAAAAGACGACTAATCTTTTAATTCTTCATAAAGTAGTGTTCAGAAATTGGAAGCCTCATTAGACCATTTTGCTCCGTTTTCATCGCTGAAAAAGACTTTATGGTTGCGGAAGCAGGCCACAGCAAATTTTGATGATACACTCATGAGCAGGTCAGTTCACGTTTGAAGTGGAGTAAAGATATGAACGAAAAATCTATCACCTTAACATTATCCGAAGCGGATTTTGAACGGATGAGGCAGGTTGCGGAGGATGCAAATCTTCCGCTTGAAACCATGCTCCTAGAAAGTTTTGATCTTATCTTTGGGCAACCTCAAATGGACGAGGATGTTGAAACCGAAATTGAAACTTTACCTACTTATACAGATGAACAATTGTGGGCTGTTATCAATAGGCGGTTGCCCCGAAATCAGTCCATACGTTGGCTGGAATTAACTGATGAGGGCAGACAGCGGGCATTATCTAATTTGGAACAGGAGGAACTGAATGATATTCTTGAAACGATAGATTCTCAAATGCTCTTGCGCTCCCACGCTTTAAATTTGCTTCAAGATCGTGGACATGATATTAAACGCTATCTTAAGATTAGCTAGATATGGTCTACATCCCAGTAACCTTACGTGAAGAGGTGGTTCAACGCGCTAAAGCAAGGTGTGAATACTGCCAGACGCAGGAACTCATCATCATTTATATGCAGGTCGATCATATTGAACCCCTGTCATCTGGTGGGGAGACGGTATCAGATAATTTGTGTCTAACTTGTGGTGGTTGTAACCGTAGCAAAACAGATTTTACAACTGGCTTTGACCCGCAAACAGGCGACGAACTTCGCCTCTACAACCCAAGAACACACCAGTGGTCAGAACATTTTCGCTGGAATGAAGATTTTACCCAAATATTAGGAATAACCCCTGTTGGACGTGCTACAATTGATCGGTTGAAAATGAACCGTCCCAAAGTGGTTAATTCACGACGGGTATGGCGAAAAGCAGGCTGGCATCCGCCGAAATCTTAATTTTCCATAGCGGGAACGGTTTACTCTGGCAGGGCTTCACCTTTTTCCTCGCCCTCGCCATCCTTCGCTTTCCAGACATCGGTAGCGATGTCGATATAAAGCTGACCGTCTAAATGGTCAATCTCATGCTGGAAGACCCGCGCCAGCCAATCTTTAGCCTTGATGCGGAATTCTTTGCCATGCCGATCTTGTCCCGTCACGATGACCTCTTCATGACGGTCAACATCGCCATAATAGCCGGGAATAGACAGGCAGGCTTCTACCCCATCAACCATCTTTTTGCTGGCTTTGATGATTTTGGGGTTGGCGACCACATAAATTACCCCGGCGAGGTCGCCATATTCCTTCTTGCTTTCCTCGTCATCCGGCAGGCGCACGACGATCAAACGCTGACTGACGGCGACTTGCGGCGCGGCAAGACCGACACCCGGCGCGTCAATCACGGTTTCGATCATATCATCGACTAATTCTTGGAATTTGTCATCAAAGCTAATGACTTTAATGGCTTTTTTCCGCAGAATAGGATTATCGGTTTTGATAATTGGGCGTATCGTCATAAGTGGGTATTCTATACTTTATCGAGCTATCAAAGACCCTATTTTACTTGGAAAACCCTCAGACTAACAGAGGATGATCGTGATGTTTAATGAACAGGAATGGCGTGGCAAAACACTAGGGCAGTATGAACTGCGCGAATTGATAGACGACAGTTTGATTTTAACGTTTCGCGCCTATCAACCCCGCTTAAAACGCCTTGTAACGGTGCAAATGCTCCGTCCAGAGATGGGCGCAAACTTACGCTTGCGGGAAGGTATGGCACGGGGCGCAGAAATCATGGCAGCGATGGAACATGCCAATATCGTGCCAGTAATTGATTATGGGGAAGATCAAAACATCCCCTATATCGCTATTCGTTCTATGCAGGGCGGCTCCTTACGGGCGCGGTTGCAACAAGGCGCATTTTCGCTCAATGATGCCGGCGGGATCATCCGGCAGATCGGCAGTGCGCTCGACTATGTGCATACACATGGCAGGGTGCATGGCGACCCATCCCCACGTAACATGGGGTTTGATCTTTCCGGTAGTGCTTATATCACCGATTTCTTATTTATTGGGATGCTCAACGAAGGCAGCGAAATTGTCCTCGGCAGCAAGCGTTATGCCGCACCAGAGCGCTGGCGCGATGAGCCGCCCACACCAGCTACCGACCAATACGCGCTGGCAGGCATCGCCTATCATATCATTACAGGAAATGCGCCTTTTGAAAATAATGATCGTGCCGCCCTAAGAGAAAACCACTTACAAGATATGCCAAGTGCCCCACAAATCCACCGCACAGAAATTCCTCTAAGCGTGAATGATGTGTTGTTCCGTGCGCTCGCCAAACAACCGCAAAATCGTTACCCGACAGTGCTGGATTTCGCCCGCGATTTTGAAAAAGCGCTCAATGCCGCGCCGCAGCATGTCTTTATCTCCTACAGCCGCCGTGACAGTGGTTATGCTGGGCAATTACGAGAACATCTCGCCCAAAGCGGGTTTCAGATGTGGATCGACTCGCAGATCGAGCATGGTGACCAATGGTTTAACCAGATTCACGAAGCGATCAAGACCAGCGCGGCCTTTTTGGTCATCATGACCCCCGACGCGGAAAATTCCGAATGGGTACAAAAAGAAATTTTGTTGGCGAAGCGCTACAAAAAGCCGATTTTCCCACTGCTCTTAAATGGGGATGAGTTCGCGCTGTTGATTGATCTTCAATTTGCCGATGTACGCGGGGATCAACTGCCTGGTCAGGAGTTTCATCGTCGTTTGAGCCGCGCCATTCACGGGATGATGTGATGTAGACAACCGCTTAATCTTAGCCTGTTGAAAAAACCAATAGGCGAATTCTTATAGAACTACAGTGCTAAATCTGTCATATACAGGACTTTCGCTTACCTCACCCCCCGGCCCCCTCTCCAATACTTGGAGAGGGGGAGAAAAACGCATCTTGAAGTCCCCTCTCCATGCAATGGGGAGGGGATTTAGGGGTGGGGTAAATGCGTGAGCGAAAGTCCTAATATAATAAAAAGGGACAAAAACAATGAAAATCGGTTTGCAAATCTTTCGTTTTGATTGGTCAGGCGGGCAGGAAAATATCGCGCCGACGCTGCGTACAATTGCCCGTACCGCCGAGGAGGCCGGATTTTACAGTGTGTGGGTGATGGATCATTTCTTCCAGATGGAGATGATGCTTCCGGCGGAACAGCCGATGCTGGAAGGCTATACGGCGATGACGTATATCGCCGCGCTGACGGAGTGCATGAAATTGGGCATTTTGGTGACGGGCAACATCTACCGGCATCCGGGGCATCTCATCAAAGTTGTGACGACGTTGGATGTGCTTTCCGGCGGACGCGCTTATTTGGGCATCGGGGCGGGTTGGTATGAGCGCGAATCGCTCGGTTTAGGGCTGCCATTTCCGTCGATGAAAGAGCGCTTTGAACGATTGGAAGAAACGCTGCAAATCGCCCATCAGATGTGGAAGGATGATCTAACGCCTATCAACGGGCAGCATTATCAGCTTGCCGAGCCGATGAATCACCCGCAGCCCGTGAGCAGACCGCATCCGCCGATTGTGATTGGCGGCGGCGGCGAGAAGAAAACGCTGCGGATGGTGGCACAGTATGGCGATGCGTGTAATTTGTTCTCCGGCGGCAGCCTCAAAGATGTACAAGCGGCTAAAGAGCAAATTCGGCATAAGCTGGATGTCCTGCGCGAACACTGCCAAACGCTCGGACGCAATTATGATGAGATTGAACGCACGGCGCTCGGTTCCGCCACACTGACGGCGGGAGGCTTGAGCGCGGCGGAAGTGGTGGATATGTGCGGCGAATTGGCGGAAGTCGGCATTCAACACGCCATCTTCAACATGAACAATATTCAAGAGATCATACCGCTTGAGATCTTCGGAAGAGACATTATTCCGGCGGTAGCAGCGCTTTAAGTCTAGCCAGAAGACGCATTTAGAGCGTCTATTTTGCTGAACGTAGGGAACGATCTGTGTGTCGTTCCCGGCTACCTACGTCTTTACTCCCAACGTCCTATGTGTCACTCCCAGCGACGTACACACGGTAACGAACAGCCTCAGCCCTCGCGCTTCATCCGCCGCATTGACCAGCCGAGAATTTCCGTGCGCTGCGCGGTGTTCACGACAAAAGAGATCGTTATCGCCAGCGCCACCATCAGGAATACCCACAGGTCAACGCCTTCCCACGTCCGCTTGACGAAGATAATATCAAACTGCTGGAAGATCGCCGCCATCGGTTCTTCCGAATTCAGAAACAGATAGGCAAAACCGTAAGCCGTGACGAGAATGTTGATGTCGGCTATCCGCCCCGACCAAAAACAGCCGCGCCGCGCCATCTTCCGACTGTCCTCGGCGGCCTTCCAATCGGCATGTGCTTTGGATTTATCCATGCTCAACTGCACATAAGAATCACTGTTGGCGCTCAATTCCTGAATGGCTTTAATGAGGCGCTGCGTTTGTGCTTTATATTTAGCCGCCACCGCTTCGGCTTCAAATTCACGCTGGCGATAATTGATGACCAACTGATCGGCAATTTGGAACAAGGCCGTAATCAGTACACTGAAAATGACGACAATCGACCCTTCCATCGGGGTTTGATCGAGCGAGATAAACGTCGTTAGTCCATCGAAAATGAGGGCAATCGTGAGCGCCAACAGCCAAACAACTGACGTATTTTTGAGTTCGGCGGCAATGGACTGACGCAGCTTTTTATGCCAAGGATCATTAGCGGCATTATTCAGCCGGGCTGCCGCCAACTGTGGAGCGATTTTCTGCGATAAATCCGAGAAATAATGTGTCCACAATTGGTCAAGCGAGATGCGCCGATCCGAAAATACAAAGCTACCGGAAATATGCGGAATACCTGCCGCATTACGGATGGTATCAATGAACAAGCCATAGAGAAAACGGCGATCTTCCTCGAAGAAAATCGGGTTTTGCTGCCAGCGCGGGAGCATAGTTTGCTGCACATAAGGGCTGGTGTAGCCGATTAGCCCATAGATCAAATTCCACGCTTCTTCGCCGGAAAGACTCAGGACGTTATTCTGGATTTCGATATTGGCTTGCGACGAGTCTTTGAGCGTGGAAGATTGCGCTGCTACGATAGCTCTTTCGGGACGGTTTTGGCTGGCCGCTTTTTCGAGTCGGTCATTCAGTGTCACCATTTCTACCATAGGTTCAGGCGCTTCGGCTTCTGCGTAGTCTTCATATTCTGCAAAATCATCCTCATCAAATTCGGTTTCTTCCTGTTTTCTGAACGCCCTGAAGTTGTTTTTCTCTTTATGCTGGGCAAAGGGCGATACACCAACGCGGATATTTTTCTCCTCTAGTTCGAGCAGCGCAAATTCGAGTTCGTCCGTTTTGGGCATGTAGTCATCTGGCACAGTGATGTGGAGGGTTGGTCCCAAGGTATACATCGCGGATTTGACTTCGCTAAGGTAAAACGTCTCCAACATGATGTCATTTTTTGTCGCATTGGTGATCTCACTCATCATATCTTGCAGTGATGGGCTGACGGGGACATGCTTGTGCTGGCACCAGTAGGCGATGACGTTAGCAACACGCTTACGGACAATTTCATCAACGAGATCAAAATTTTTGTTGAGCGCTTGTTGATACTGCTCTAAAGGCGTGACCGCTGTCTCGGCAATCAAAACTTTCAGGCGTTTTTGCGAGTCGCGGATGCCTGTTGTCTCAAAGGACATCTCTAGGTATTTGGGGTCGATATTCATGGGCGCAGTTGCTCTGGCCTTTCTCTAGCAACTTTTTATCAAGTCAGGTTATGCCTTATGGATTAAGGCAATGGTCGTGTTTATAGGTGATACTTATGATGTCGTATTTTATTTATTAAGCGATTGTCATTTGGGGATGCGTTGATGAGCGAATTCGGCGCGTTGCGTCGGGCTTTTAGAGGAAGTCGCCATCTATTTTCAGCGCAAAGTCGCATAACTTGATGGTTTATTTTGATACGGATTTTTCCTATGTGTCACGCTCCATAGTATAAGATGAGAACATCGCCTTGCCTATAGGCAACCTTGTTAAAAATTCGTCAGCAAAACGTTATAGATCCTCGGCAAATGGGGACTTCAGCGGGGCGATTTCCCTTCCATGCAGACATTTGCTTTGCTAGACTGCTTTCATCGGTTTGATCGCGTTTGAAAATGAGTGAAGCCGGTGAGTGAAGTCATGCAATTCTTCCTTGCGTTGGGGGTGCTTATCACGCTTGCCAAAACCTTTGGCTATATCGGTACACGCTTTGGGCAGCCATCCTCAATCTGGTTCATGTCGAGGCGGTGTTTCCTGATGGCGAAAGTGTCCAGCATACAATTACCGAAATCGCCGAACTTGGCGTACTGCTGTTGATGTTTTCTGCCGGGTTAGAGATTGACCTCAACGGCTTGGCAAAAGTGGGGCGCACGGCGGCTGTCACGGGCGTGAGTGCCGATCCTCATAACGGCACCAATCGCGCTGCTGTGTGGGCAGGAAGTCAGTACCCACATCCTCATTTCGGCGGTTCCCGATAACTTAGAATCGGGCTTGTATCAGGAAACGGAAGCAATTCTGGGTGATCTTACGCTGCCGGATAATGGCGTTATCCTGACGCTCGATATCGCCAATATTTTGGGTTTGCGCCAGAGATAGAAGAGGGCTTGCGTCAAAATTCATATCAACCGGAAAGACTGATTTTGAACCAGCAAGACACAAAAATAAGTTCACGAAAGAAAACAGAAAATATTAAACCGCGGAGAACACGGAGAATTTAAGTTCAAATTCTTGGTATTCTTGGCGGTTCCAATTTTTGCATTACTTTCGCGGACTCACTGAGGACACATGATTCTTTGCGTCTTGGTCTTGAATCCTTTATCTTTAACAAAAACATTTGCCCACAAAATAGGGCGACATCTAAAACTAAGGGCTGAAAAATGACTGTTGTTTCGATGGGCGAACTTTTGATTGATTTTGTCGCGCTGGAATCCGGCGTGAGCGTGGGGGATGCCTCCGGCTTCCAGAAAGCCCCCGGCGGCGCACCGGCTAATGTTGCGGTGGCAGTTGCCAGGCTTGGACATGACAGCGCATTTTTGGGGCAGGTCGGGGATGACCCGTTTGGGCATTTTCTTGCGGAAGTTTTAAACGCGGAAGGGGTTGATGTGCGCGGTTTACGTTTTAGTCCAGAAGCCCGTACCGCGTTGGCGTTTGTCTCGTTGGGCGCGAATGGCGAGCGCAGTTTTTCCTTTTATCGCAATCCCAGCGCGGATATGCTGTATAGGCCGGAGGATGTGGCGCTTGATGTATTGGACGGCGCGAAGATTTTCCACTTTGGCAGCATCACCCTCATCGGAGAGCCAAGCCGTTCCGCCACGCTCAAAGCCGCACAGACCGCCCATGAACGCGGGTTGATCGTCAGCTATGACCCGAATCTGCGTTTGGCACTGTGGGGCGATGCCGAAGCTGCCCGTATGGGAATGCTCGTCGGCCTAGATTACGCTACGATTGTCAAAGTGAGCGATGAGGAACTCGAATTTTTAACAGGCGGCGACCTCAAACCCTTGTGGCGGGAAAATATTCAGATCATTGTCGTCACACGCGGTTCCAACGGCGCGACAGCCTATCTCCCTGACGGAAGCGAGGTCAGCTCTGCCGGGTATACTGTGCAGGCGGTGGATACGACAGGCGCAGGCGATGGGTTTGTCGCGGGGCTTTTAGTCGGCATTTTGGAACATTCCGAAGATTACATGCAGCAGCTTTCTAAAATCCTGTGTTTTGCCAATGCCGTTGGCGCAATCACGACGACTCAACGCGGAGCGATTCCGGCGCTGCCGACTCGTGAGCAGGTCGATCAATTCGCCAAGTGTTGATGCGTGTCAAATAAAAGAGAAGATGTAACGCAAAGACGCGGAGAACGCAAAGATTCGCAAAGAAATTGAAGTATTTTCCGAGCAAGCGCAAAAATCATCAAGAGAGATAATTCAGTGTCCTGCGTGATTTTGTGGTTCAAAGCATGTGGGTATCCTGCGAGTGGCTTTTACGGCATTCTTGGGTAAACCTAGATATTTCAAGACACCTCGTCCGATTGAAGATGCGCCTTTTCCAACGTGTCGGTTAATAATTTGAGATTGGTCGCACTCGCCATCCCGACTTTACCGATGGGGAACGGGTCTATCGGTCCCGTTTGCGCGCCCATCATACGCTGGATGAGGGCGAGTTCTTGCGTGGTGATGTTCGCCATCGTTCCGGATTCGTTATCGGTATCGCTAGTGCCAAAAGCGCGATGAAAGGCAATCCGCTGGAACTGGACGCTCGCCATATTCGCCACGATAAGGGCATTCGGGTTAAAACCACGCGGCAGCAAATCGCGCTGGCGGATCAATAAGATGCTCCCCGCCAGCACTGCCACGCCCAACCACTGCGCCCCGGTGAGGCGATCATTCAAAATAACCGCCGCCAGCAGCAGCGCCACTCCAATTTCGGTGATTGATAACACGGCTGTTTGGATGCCGCCCATAAATTTGACCCCTGCGAACATCGCCAAACGCGAGAGCGCTGTCGTCACGGCAAGAGCAAAAATGGCCGCAAGCCCCTGATTCATCGTCGCTTGGGGCAGCGGCTGTCCCACCGTCATCCACACCATCGAAACAACCACCGCCATCGTACTCAGTACGTAAAGTGTCACTGTGGGCGCGGGCATTTCATACAAGACATATTGGCTCAGGATGACCGTCCCGGCGAACATCAGCGCGTTACCAAGCATTAAGCCCACGCCCAGCCAATCGGTGCGCTGTTCACCAAAACCCGTCACGATCAGTAAACCGCATACCGCGAGCAGTACGCGAAAGAAAGTACGCTTATCCACCTTTTGCCCGGCGGAACTCGAAAGTAGGACGGCAAGCGGCAGATACATCCCATTGAGCAATTGCGCCATCGAAGCATTCATGTGCGTGAGGCCGCTGTAATAAAACAACGAGCCGATGCCGTTGATGGTGCCGACGACGATACAGCCCATCAACCCGGCTGGATAAATATAGATAAAGCGGCGAAAAAAGAGCAGATAGATCGTCCATAATAAGAGTACGGCAATGACAGTTCGCAGCGCCGCAACTGAAAAAGGGTCTACGTCGGCTTGAATCGCCAGCTTGCCGAAAATCGGAGCCATGCCGAGCAGTATAGGGGTGGCGAAAGCGGCGAGGATGCCGCTGAGGGGAAATTTTCGCTGCATCGGGTTACATTTTCTCTGAGAAGTGTTTTATACACTATAACACCTTTCGAGATTGTAACATGGGTTTAGTATTTAGATATGTAAACGTCTCTTTAGAGGTTTAGGCGTTTAGTACTAGGGCGCGGCGCACGTTGGGCAATCAATGGCAGGGTGACGATAAAGGTACTACCGGGTAAGCGCTCTGGGTCACAACCCTCGCTTTCCACGCGGATTTGTCCGCCGTGTGCTTGGATGATGCCTTTACATATCGGCAGCCCCAACCCCATTCCGCCGCCGCCAAACGCGGTTTTGCTGGTGCTGTGCAGTCGAATATCGCTGACGGTGTGGAATTCCTCGAAGATACTGACTTGATCGTCTCGATCTATGCCGATTCCCGTATCACGTATGGAAAAGCGCACTTTGTCTGGTTCTTCTTCCGCCCAAATGGTAATGGTGCCGTAATCCGGCGTATATTTGATGGCGTTGCCGATTAAATTGCTGATCGCCAGCCGCAGTAAATCGGCATCTGCCCGCATATTACTAGGCCAACCTGCCGGGTCAAAACGGATGTTCATGCGACGATCTTGCAAGGCGGTTTCAAAGTTCGTCAGCACTTTTTGGACGATAACGCCTAGATTAATCGGCGAAATCGAAAGATCAATTTGCTTAGTCATGATGCGGCTGATAATCAGAATTTCTTCGATAACGGTGTGCATCCGTTCAATCGAATCGACCAAGCCTTCCAGCAGTGTGGAAACTAAATCGTCATGCTGCATCAAAGCGCGAAGCGGCGGATGGTCTTCCAGCAGGCGGCTGTAGCCATAAACGAGCGTTAAGGGTGTCCGCAGTTCGTGGGCGGTAAGCTGAATAAAGGTTTCTTTCATGCGATCAAGCCGGTGCAGGGCTTCGTTGCTTGCTTCTAATTCACGGATTCGCGCTTCCAGCCGGGCGACGATTTCACTGGTATATTTGGCCTTCGCCGCAACTAAGCGCTCCGGCTCGATGATGTCTTGCCCGCCGTTAAGGTAGTACGCCACCTGCTCGGAGAGTTTTTCAATATCCAGCGGTTTCGTCAAATAGCCATTAATGCCAGCGGCGATTGCCATATCGTGCTGCACACCATAACCCTGTGCGGTCAGCGCCACAATCGGCGTATTATGAAAGCGCTCGTCGGCACGAAGCGCCGTCGTAATTTCATGTCCACTTAAATCAGGCAAATTGATGTCCGTCAGAATCAAATCTGGCTGATGTTTACGCGCAAGATCAATCCCTACAATGCCGCGCTCCGCGACGATCACTTCATAACCTGCGTAGTTCAACGCCCGCTGTACAAGGCGGCGGCTGGCAGGGTCATCTTCAATATAGAGAATCGTTGGCTTCATGAATCAGTTGGTGTCCGCACATAACTTACATCGAGACCCGAATATACCACAGAAATTTATACATGGGTATCGCACGGTTGAGGGTCTGTTAGGGATAACGGCCTCTCTCCCGCCCTTGCATCAATCGTGAGGTAAGAGCATCTGCTTCGGGACACCCCATAAAAGCGCTTGAAATGGCCTAAGAAGTGGCTTTGGTCATAGAATCCAACCAACTGTACCTTCAAATAAACCCACGAAAATAATGCGAAAAAATTGAACCACCTAAGTGCAGCGACGAAGCGGAGGACACAGGGATTTAAGTTTAAATTCCTGGTGGTTTTGGTGGTTCAAAAAATTCTTATTAACCTGAGTTTCGGATAGTGTTTTCATTCTATCCCCACCCCTAAATCCCCTCTCTACGAAGTGGGGAGGGGACTTAAAGAACCATTGTAAACCGTTTTTCTCCCCTTCACCATGCAATGGCGAAGGGGTCGGGGGATGAGGACATCATAAAAGTTAATCAAAGTGCGCTATCCAAAACTGAGGTTTATTATTTAGCGAGGGTTACTTTTACAGACGAGAACACGGCTTTTTGGAAAAACCTCCCCTGAACAGCACATTGTTTAGGAGAGGTTTTTTGTGGCGGATTTATCGAATCGTCGGATCGCTGATCCAAATATCAGATGACACGCGAGTCGTGCCTTCGATGATGACAGTGGTGATATAGCCGTAAGTAAATTCATACACGTTCAGGCCGTTATATTGCGAAATCGCCGCTTTTTCTTGCCCAAGCGCATTATCAAAGACGCGAATCACCGGCTCACAAGCAATCTGAGCAGGTTCGGCACAAATTTCCAACGCAACCTGCACAGTCGCTGTCTCTGGACGATCTAGTAAATATGTTACGCGGATATAATTCCATGTCACTTCGGCTTTAGAACCTGCTTGCGCCACTTGTCCAGCGCTGACGGTAGCGGGTGGTGTCGCCGCGTTGATGAGCGCCAACAGAGGGCCGCCGCCTGTGGGAGTCGGTGTGGGGCCGGGGCCGTTGCACCAGAACGCATCACAGAAGGTTAACGGGCGGATGCCTTCCAGCGTGGGCAGACCGTCGAACACCTCACGCGGCAGCGACGTAAAGCGCTGGTCAACGAAGACCGCGAAATCTTGCCCACTGACGAACATCATATTCGACTCATTGAAGTTGCGATACCATGCGCGGAACTGCGTCCCACCCGGCATAATGCCCATATATTGCAGCGCCGCCACATCCAAATACGTAAAGGCGTAGCGTGCCTCAGCAATGAAGCGGGCATCCGGGTCGCCAGTTTCGCCTTCGACCACTTCCGGCGCAGGCGGATTTTCCGCGATGTTGTTGGCGCTGAACATCGTCAGGCTGCAATAATCAGCCGAATCGATGATCGTCTCGTCCTGCACAAAGCCGAAATTGTTTTGCACAACGGCGACCAGCGATTGCTCGGTCACGGTACACTTTTCTAGCGGATTTACGCCCTGCCAGCCGCGTGGACGCACGCCTTGTCCGAGTGAAGCGTCCGTCAACAGTTCAAGGTCATAGCGCATATTGCGGTAATAAATGGCGGGTGATGTGCCGGAAAATGTTGACCATTCAGCAGGACGTGTGCCGCTGCCAAATTCCAAATCAGCCAAAATCTCGATATCGCGTGAGGCATCCCCAACCAGCGTGGGTGAATTTTCCTGCGCGTTGCCGACCCATCCGGGCGGACGGTTGCCCAAGCCGAGGACTTCATCCGCCAGCCGTTCCACATCACCGCGCAGCGCCAGCGCAAGGGCGGGTATGGCAGCTTGTGCTTCTGATGAGGAAAACAAAATCGGCGCGAGATCATTCTCGGCGGATAACGTCGCGGCGAGGCAGTAATTGGCAACCGACTGCTGCGTTTGTAGCTGTTGATCGTAGATCACATCCAACAGCCGCACCACATTTTGCAGGGTGCGTTCACAACGATAGATTTTATCCGCGCCGCGCCATGTGTCCGGGCGCGTATCCGCACCAAAGATCGTATCCGCCGCCAGTTCCATATCATGCCGCACATTGCGGCTGAGAATTTCTGGTACAGCGCTGGTTGCCCCGAACCAAGCAGGCGGGCGCTGTCCACCCCCGAAGATGGAATCCGCAAGCTGCTCATTATCGAACCACAAATCCGCCGTATAATTGACGGTACTTAAATCCGTGTTGAACGTCCACGTTGGCGGACGTGCGCCTTCCCCCAATACTTGATTAGCGAGGGCTTCTAAATCCTGCCGATTATTCTGCAAGAAAGCCTCAAATAAATTGGCCTGCTGATTGGGCGCTGCCCACACCTTGAGTACGATGCTCGTCATGATAAGCAGCGCGATTACGCTAAACACCCTGTAACGTCGCGTCATAGTCGTTATCCCAATGATCCAAAAATTTCTCCCTATTATACACGGCACGGCGAAAACGCATAACAGGACAAACGTTTGGGGATACGAATGAAATTGTAATGTGACCTTAATTCTCAATGGGTAAAAGTTGTGTAGACTTTACTTTAAGGCAAATTTTGATGAGGGGAGGCGCGGGGATGAAGGTCTATGATGAGCTGTCTGAGGAAGTCGTTAAACAAAAAAATTGGTCGGCAGATGAATTACGTGCGATGGGCTACCAATATTACCTCCGCAAAAAAGAAGTGACGATGGCACGGCAGCTCCCCGCTAGCGAAGCGCCTAAAAAAATTCGCACCCGCGATGGGCAGGAACTTATTGCGAAGGCCGGGTATATCATCTGCTATAAACCGGGCGAGAAAGTGCGTTCCAAACTCGACAGTTATGAACATTGGCCGGTTGAACCCGCTATTTTTTCCAAGACGTATGAGCGTTGGGAAGAAACAGACTGGGAGCCTTCCGCAGCGGAAAACCAACTCATCAAATTGGGATGCCGCCCTTATTATAAAGCCGCTGGCGTGTGGGCCAAACAGCTTGCCGAAGATGCCCTCTTACAAAGCAAGGAACATCATCATCCGGTGCTGGTGAAAACCGGGACTTATGTGGCAGTCGGCAGCGAAGGTGAACCTTATGCGATGGGGTCTTCCACCTTTCATTCCCGTTATGAAAAACCGCATCGCGTCACGCTGGTTGAGCGCCTGCGTAAGCTGCTCGGTATGCGCTAAAGGGATATATAATCGGCAAATTTAAACAGGGGTGGATTGATGTTCTCACCCCTAAGTCGTCAATCAGTGACTAATTTTTACGATTCAGCCCTTGCTGGGCGCTTTGTAAATAGGTCAGAATTTCGCTTTCTTGTGCGCCAAGCTGCACCGCCTTGATGGTGTGTTGAATGGTCGATTCCGCGAAGATGGTCATCCGGCGAAATTGACGATTGGCATTCTCTAAATCAATCAACACCGTCCGCAACTTGCCTTCAATCTGCTTACGGGCGATCAACTCACTGCGAAGTTCGATTTCCGTCATGACCATCTTCGCCAGATCACGCATGATTTCCACTTCGTCCGTCGTCCACTCACGCGGCTTGCCATCAATGACGCAAAATGAACCCAGCCCATAGCCATCTGATGTTTCAAGCGGTATCCCTAGATAACCGATGACGTTTAAGTCACGAATCGCAAGATTATCGTGGACGAGCGGATGTTCGCGGGCATCAGTAATCACCAGCGGTTCGCCTGTAGCGACGACATGCTGGCAGAAGGAATGGGTGAGGGGTGTCTCACGGTCAGAAGCCCAGGGTTCAGGCAATCCCAGCGCACTTTTAAAGAACTGACGATCGGCATCAATCAGCGACACGAGGGAGACGGGTGCGCCAACAATTTTGCTGGCTAAGGCGGTTAAGCGGTCAAAAGGTTCTTCTTCGGGCGTATCCAGCAGTACTAGGTCGCGCAAAATTTGAAGGCGATCTGGATTTTGGATAATTTTAGATGATGCAAACGGCATTATGATACTTTCCCTATACATTGATTAAAGTAAACACAAACGAATAAATCAATGATGTAGGAGTAAGGGAGGATAGTCACCCGCCACCTGACCGGAAATTGGACTGGTCAAGTGGCTAAACGAATGGAGAGGAGGGGATTATGTTTCGTCATCTTCATAGCCGAGGACAATCTCGACCAGTTTTAACAGGGTCACGGGCATGAGCGCCAGCAGCGCAATCGCCGCTTCTGGATTGTCTTTATACACTTCCTGCGCCTGCTCCAACATCACTTTCATCACATCAATGACGAGGATATACAGCGCGGCGACCTGCTGAAGCACGGTTTCCATGATGGCCGGGTCGCTCATGGCATTCAGCAGCAGATAACTCGCGCCTATCAGCATCGGCAGCGTGGCGACGGTCACTAATTGCAGCGCGACCTGCATCGCCGCTTCGGAAAGTTCGGGCGAATCGGTAAGTCTGAGTTTTTGTTCTTGCTTCATGCTCTCGCCCAAACGCGCCATAATCGTCAGCGCCAAACGGCGGGGCGCACGTTCATAAGGGGCAGTTCGCAGGAGCGAATCGACCTGCTGTAGGCGGGTATAATGCGCGGCATCCTCAGCGTCTGTGTCTAGATGGCTGAATAATTCTATCTGTTCATCATGAGAGAGGACATCATCCAGCGCCTCTTGCATCATTAAGCGTTTGCGTTCATCTGGCATGAGGCTATATTCCTTCTTCCAGCAAGGGATTACGCAGGCCATGCCCCGGCGCAGCCGAATCGCCTAATTTTTCTGCCAACATTTGCCGTGCGCGGAACAAACGGCTTTTAATGGCGCTTTCGGTGGTTTCTAAAATTTCGGCAATTTCAATATAAGAATAATCGTACCAGTAGCGCAGGACGACGGCAGTGCGGTAATCCGGCGCGAGTTCATTGAGCAGGGCTTGAATGCGGCGGCTGCGCTCATTGCTAAGGGCGACCTGCTCTGGCTGCGGGTCAGTGCTGGCAAGCGACAGCGTTGCCGAGATGGGTTCATCAATCGACACATAAATGGCGCGGCGTTTGCGTAAACGGTCAATACAATGATTCGAGGCGATGCTCAGAATCCATGTCTTGAACGAGCGCTCCCCGTCATAGCGGGTGAGGTTGTTATATGCCCGCAAAAAAGCCTCCTGCGCCGCATCCTCCGCTTCTGGGCCATCCCCTAGCAAGCGATAACACAGGTTGAATACGGCATCCTGAAAGGTATAAACGAGTTCCGCGAAAGCGTCTTGATCGCCCGCGATGGCGGCTGTCACCCATTGATAGATAATCGGGTCAGACACAGTGTATGCTCCCCTTACTCCGGCATGAGACATAATGCCCCACATCACCGGTTCGCGTCCAGACGAAATTCCGTCTGACGACGCGACAAATCATAAGGGCGATTATAACGCGCTTTTTCTTAAAGAGCCTCATTGTCTTGCTGACGTGGCCTCAACAAAATGCTGAGAACAAAGCCTGAGCTTTTAATTGATTACTTTCAGCATCCCTTTTAGTGCTTATTGTAAGCGCAAGCTCTGTGCCTGCACTTCGTCCATCGCTTCCAGCGTATCTTGCAGGCCGGAAATCTCATCTTGGATTTCTAAGCGGAGGCGCTGCGCCCGCCCGCTGTCGACC
>Ga0335394_10000628_pt1 | contig 38074 bp, 32 predicted proteins | sample MAT03_FD_205741 | JGI IMG/M metagenome (GOLD analysis project Ga0335394, IMG submission 205741) | Freshwater microbial communities from Lake Fryxell liftoff mats and glacier meltwater in Antarctica - MAT-03 (spades assembly) (version 2) ...
AGTTACTATTAAAACGATTTATTTCAATGTTCGGGATAAACCCCGAACTTGAGAAAAATAAATCGAAAATTAAGCTATTCTTAGATTTTGGAAAGATTGCGGCTTGAAGTTTTTAGCGAAGTATTGAATTATAGCAACGTTCGCAAGGCGTTTGCTTTTGTGTCAAATCATAAAACCAAACAAGACGATGTTTACTTTGTTGAAAATTTGGACAATAGTTATCTTTATTACAATCAAATTTTTCACTACAATTGGAAACCCATTGCTGACAACAGAACCGAAAAGCATCCGAACGAACAAGATTATCGCCAAGCCATTGATGTACAAGTAGGCCAAGTTTTGGCGCGGTCGGGCAGGTGTTTTTTTCTATTTACAAAGTCTAACAAAGCGCGTTTTTTGACAATATTACCGCCAAGCCCACCGTGCTGTCTTACAAAGAAGAAGCTGCTTTTTTGCAAAGTATTCGCAACCGTGGAGTTGTCAAAGCTACTTTTATAGGTACTGATGTGGCTGTTTATTGGGTGCAAAGAAAATAGGCCATCAGACTGCTTACTTTAAAACACCGCATTGGGGGTTGGGTGCTAATTTCCTAATTTTCGTGCCTGGGGCAAGGTTCAAAATGTATTTTACAAACCCGTAGTCCATGAAACTTTCTGCTTTGTTTTTGTTTTCGTTGGTGGTTTTTGCGGCTTGCCACCCAGCGGCATCAAATGTGCAAGAAGCCCAGCACCGCCTCACGGCGGCCTCAAAATGGTACATTCAAGAGATTTTGATAGACGATGCGCCCGTTTTCAGAATGGGCAAACACGTGCCGCACATCAGCGGCATTCGTTTTGAGGCTTACATGGACTGGGTGCGTTTTGCGCCCAATGGTGTTTTTGAAGGTCATTTTAAAGATGCTACCAACACCAAAAAATTTCAGTGGGAGGCTTACACCAAGCAAAACGTCATTGCCCTGCGCGACACGGTGGCCAAAACGGGCGGCTGGAATATTTACCCGCGCAATGTATATCCCGATGGTTTTGAAATGGAAACCCGCAGCACCAGCTACGCCCCCCCCCCGCAACACGAAGGTAACGTTGAAGTTTGGGCAACGGTGAGGAAAAGCGTTTTTTAGGAGGTAGCGGTATAGGCTACCAGCTCCACCCAATGTCCATCGGGGTCTATCACAAAAATCTGGAGGTTGCCGTCGGGGCGGGCCTTGGGTGGCCGAAAAGTTGCCTTTTGGGCTTGCAAATGCGCCGCCCATGCGTCGATATTTTCTATTTCGAGCGCGAAGTGCGTGCCGCGAGGGCTTGAAAAAACGGGTTCTTGGCGGTGGCCAAGCAAGTGGAGTTCTTGGCAAGTACCCAGCCTAAACCAAGCCCCAGGAAAATCAAAAGCGGGGCGGGGGAGTTGTTGCAGCAACAATACGTTGGCATAAAACGCGGTGCTGCGTGCTACGTCGGCTACGTGCAGGGCTACGTGGTCTAATGCGCGGATATTCATCATTTTCGGTCAATTCCTGTCAATATTCGGCGAATGTCGTTGGCCCGTTTCATAAAGTCAAAACTGGCCGACAGGTCGCGTTGGTCAATAAAATCTTTGTATTGCTGCAAAAACTCCATGTAATCGCCAAGGGCGCGGGAGAGGTTTTCGCGATTTTGGTCAAAAATCGGGGCCCACATGGCGGGCGAGCTTTTGGCCAAACGCACCGTTGAACTAAAACCCGTACTGGCCATGTCGAAGATATTTTGCTCGTCTTTTTCTTTTTCCAAGACCGTATAGCCCAGCGCGAAAGCACTCACGTGGCTCAAATGCGACACGTACGCCAGGTGCAGGTCGTGTTCGTCGGGGGTCATATAGTGGAGTTTCATGCCAATATCCCGAAACAGCGCCTCTGCCAAAGCCAAACTGTTGGGGTTGCTCTTGTGGCGGTCGCAGATGATGACGTTTTTGTCGGGCAGTAGCTCTTTAAATGCGGCCGCCGGCCCCGAGTTTTCGGTGCCCGCCATGGGGTGCGCGGCCACAAACTGCGCGCGGCGCGGGTGGGCATCGGCGGCTTCGCAGATGAGGCGTTTGGTAGAACCCAAATCCAAAACGGTGCCTTTGTCTGAAAGTAAATCAAGGACTTTGGGTAGCAGTTCGACCACAAAATTGACGGGTACGGCCAGCACCACCAAATCTGACTGGGGCACGGCTATATCAAGCGAAAGTACCTCATCTACAATGCCTTTGGCCACGGCCAGCCGCCCGTGTATTTCCGAAGCGTCCACGCCGATAAAGCGCATTTTTGGGTATTTGTCGCGTAGGTTGAGGGCGTACGAGCCGCCCAGTAAGCCAATTCCGACGATGGTTGTGGTCATTTAGTGCGTGCGTTGTTGGGGTTGCAAAAGTAAATATTTATTGGCCAGGTTGGTAGCTACGCTCGGCGTTTTTCAGTACGTCTTCTTTATAAAAAAGCACATGCTTAAACTTGCCTTCGGCATACATTTTGGCTTGGTCGTCAAAGTGCTTGGAGTCGGGGCTGCTGCTGTTGCCACCTGCCAATAGCGACTTGGCCTTAATGCGCGGGCCAAACTCAACGGCACAAACAAAACTGTTGCCGCTCAGGCCATACCGCTTGTTGGTACCCGCGTGCGTTCGGCTGTTGTAAGAAGGCAACATTCCCCACAGCGCGGAGGCATACTTGACGGCATAGCTGGGTTGCGCGTCGTCAAATTTGTTTTCCAGGTTGCCCGTTAGTCGCTGAAAACGGTTGATTTCGCCCCAGGGCAGTTGCCATTTGCCAAACTTGGCTTTCAGGTCGTTGAGCACCGCTATCATTGGTTTGGCGAGCTGGTCAATGGTAGCGGTGGCCGCAAATCGTTTGGTGTTTTGCACCTGGTCGTCCTGGCCTTGGTCAATGTAGAGTCTGGTAATAGTGGGGGTTAATCGCTGCGCCCATTCGATGGCCAAGGTAGTAGCCACCGAGTTTTCTGCTGCGTGATAATCCCACTTTTTTAAGATTTGCACGGCTTCGGCCAGTTGGGTGTAGAGCGAGTCGGTTGGTTTGGTATTTTTTTCAAAAGATTGAACCAAGGCTGGCACCAACACTTCAAAGGCGGCCAAGTACGTGTCGTAGCCCGCCTCAATGACCTTATCGAGGGTGTAGTTTTTTGTTTTTTCTAAAACCCGCACGGCATTCACGCCCCTAAAATTTTCACCGTCGGGGGCCATGTAGGGCGGGTAATTGGCTTTTTTGGGGCTATTAGAGCCCGCAGCCGAGAAGGGCGTAGAGTTGCAGTTTTGCAGCCAGCCGTTGGCAGGATTGTACAAGTGTACGGTTTCGGCTACTGGGTGCAGGCCCTTCCACTCGGTAGTGCTTGTGGTGCCGTCCATGAGTTTTGACCAATTGAGGGAAGTGTTGCGTACTGGCACAAAATTGCCGTGCCAATAGGCAATGTTGCCTTTATTGTCGGCAAAAACGGTGCTGTTGGAAGTATTTCCGCGCAGTTCCATTGTTTTTTTGAACGTGTCAAAACCCGTGGCTTTGGTGCGTTTCCAACTTTGTATCAAACTCGTCATTGAGCGGTTGAAGGAGCGCAAACTTACCCATTTTTCGCCGCGCTTGGCCATGATTGGGCCGTGGTGGGTGGCGTATTTGGTCATGGTTTTGCTTTGTAGTTCGTTGCCTACGCGGTAGTAGAGCGTTATTTTTTTCTCGGAAACGGGGCGTAGTTTTTGGTTGTACTCATAAAAAAACCGTCCTTCTTTTTTTACAACTTGCTCGGCATATACGTCCGAAACGTCTACGTTGCAAGAGGTGTGCATCCAGCCGCAATATTGGTTAAACCCTTGATAAACAAACATTTGCCCCCACGTAACGGCCCCGTAAGCGTTGAGTCCTTCTTGGCTTATTACGTGTACTTCGGGCCGAAAATAGAAAGTTACGTGGGGATTGATGTACAAAATGGCGTGCTTAGAAGCCGTAATGGAGGGCGCAAAAGCAAAGCCATTAGAGCCTGTCTGGTGGTATTCGGGGTCGTGGGGCGGGTCTATGGCGGCGGTGGCGGTGTTTTCGTAGAAGTTTTTTAGCTCTGCTACCGTCAAATCGGAAGTATTGATGGCCCCAATGCTGCCGTCGGTCCACAACAATGGATACCACGGCTCGAAGCGATGCAAGAGCGCGGGCTTGACGTGGGGGTTTTTATAAAGATAAAAATTAATGCCGTCGGCGTAGGCATTCAGCAACTTTTTGAGCCAAGGAGCGGCCTTTTGGTAGTCGGCAATGGCCTCGGTTGAGTCAATGAGGAGTCTGATTTGCAAATCGTTGTACAAAGCCGACTCGCCTTTGAGCTCGGCAGTACGGCCCAGTTTTTCGATGTAGTTCATTTCGAGGCGGCCAAAATCGTCTTCGCATTGGGCGTAGAGTAGCCCAAAAACCGCGTCTGCGTCGGTTTTGCCGTAAATGTGCGGCACCCCCCAGTTGTCGCGCACGATGGTTACGTGCTTGGCTTGCTGCTGGTAGCGGTTGATTTGGGAAGTAGTAAAATTTTGCGACCAGGCAGCAAGCGAAAACAATAAAAGCAAAGCGGTAAGTTTCATTAAGGAGCAGGTTTTTGGTACAAATATAGCAGTAAATACAGCAATAAAATTACCGATTTTTTTTATTGCTGTATCGGCCAGCGCGTCCGCAGCCCAACTTGGCCTTGAAAACATGAGATATATACAAGAAATTTTACTAAATCTATAACAAGACAAATGGGTTATAGGTCCACCTTTGCCAGTATACTATTTACCATTTAATGTGATGTTATTATTGCCAATTGAAAAACGGACTGGACTCACTGCGAAGGAGTTTCAAAAGCAATATTTGCTACCACAGCGGCCAGTAGTCTATCTCGCTGCCGATTGGCCTGCTACTCACAAGTGGACTTTTGGTTATTTAAAGCAAAAATATGGGCATTTAGAAGTCCCGCTTTTTGGAAACGATTTCCATCAATCGGGCAAAGGCTACATGAATCCCAAACTTCGGATGCCTTTTGGTGAACTCACGTTTCGCTAATATTGAAATAGGTATTTTAAATTATTTCCAAATAATATTTTTATTTTGGAGAAAATTCGGAATAAAATTCTTTTTAAAAATATGAGCTATTAATGGATTATTCAATTTTTTAAATTAAATGCTGGTGGCAAAAGAAAATAACTTGTAATATTTATATTTATCATTGCCATAACACCAGAAAATGTTTTTTTTCTAACTTTAAAATCAGCGAAACGTAAGTAAATTGTTTAAAAAATTGCGTATTTTCAACCACTACCACGGCTCGGTTGCTGCCTGCGAGCAACCCACGCATTGATAAAATAAAACCAATCCATTTCCGATATGAATTTTCGTTCGCTGATAGACACCAATCCTGCTTTGCCTATTACTACCTTTTCAGTTTTTCGATTTCCTGCGCAACGTGCTTGGTGGGCTTTTTCGCAAATGGGCAAAAAAGTGTTGAATCAGCCCTCAGGGGCAGTTTTCAGTAAAATGCTGGGCTGCGGCAAATATGGTTTCAGTATCCTGCCCGATTGGCTGCAATATGCTTTTTTGGCGCATTGGCCCTCGCAAAACGAGGCGCAAGCCTTTTTTGATTCGCCTGTTTTTGAGCAATACCGCGCCGTTAGTCTCGAATCGTTCACGCTTCAAATGCAGCCCGTCAAAGTGCGCGGCACTTGGGAAGGGCTCAATCCGTTTGTAGGCGTTGGTTCAGAAAAATCGGACGATTTAACCCTCAAAGCCAATCAACCCGTGGTGGTTTTGACCCGCGCCAAAATCCGCACCAACAGCCTGATTCCTTTTTGGCGAAACGTCCCCAAGACCCACCAAGCCATGAAACAGTCGAAGGGCTTGTTGCTGGCACTCGGCGTGGGCGAATTGCCCTTGGTGCAACAAGCCACTGTGAGCATCTGGGACAACGTGGAGGCCGTCAAAGCGTTTGCCTACCAACAGCATTATCACAAAGAAGTAGTAAAAATGACCCGCCGCGACAACTGGTACAAAGAAGACCTTTTCGCCCGTTTTTTGCCTGTGGCTGTGGCAGGCACTTGGAAGGGCCAAGAGTTGTTGTGTCCAACCTAAGCATTTTTAATGCTTAGGTGTAGGGTCTATGCCCAACATATATCAAAAAAGTCGATATTTGCGTTAATACCAAAATTGACCGCCCGTACTAATGACGCTCACCAACGAACAAGACCGCGAAAACCAACTCATTGCCTTTGCTGCTGCCACCATCATCACCTCGGGATTGGTGGTAGCCATGTTGTTTTTGACCATTTACCAGTCGTTGCCTCCTCAGCCCGTTATTGAGTACGTAGAAGTAAACTTCGGAACTGACGCGTCGGGCTACGGCAAAGTGCAAACCTACAACAAAGCCAACGACTCTAACCGGGCCGAGGACGTAAAAAAATCGGACGATGCACCCAAAGTCAAGGCCAAAGCCGAACCCAAAGTAACGCCACCACCCACGCCCAAAGTAGAAGCCCCCAAAACGGTGAAAGCAACGCCCGTGAAACCGCCCATTACGAGCAAGGCCGAAAGCCCCGTGGAAGTAAAAGAAAACACCAAGCCCGTCAAAACCGAGTCGAAGTCGCCCCCCGTTGAAGCGCCCACACCTGCGCCCAAGAAAATTGACGACAACGCGCTTTTTAAGAAGTCGTCGGGTTCGTCGGGCAGCAACGGAACCACGGGTAAGGCAGGCGGCGTTGGCGGCAACAACAACGGCGACAAACCAGGCACCGTAGGCGACCAAGGCAACCCAAACGGCAAAATTGACGCGGGCAGCTTATACGGCAAACCAGGCGGCTCGTCGCAGGGTGTGGCCCTGAACGTGTCGGGTTGGGGCATGGGTAGCCGCCCGCAAGTAAACGATGATTCGGACGAATCGGGCAAAATTGTGTTTGAAATAAAAGTAGATGACACGGGCGACATTACCTCGGTGCGGGTCAAAGAAAGCACCGTTTCGCAGTCGGTGGTGGAGGTATATCGCCGCGCCATAAACCGCATGAAACTCATTCCCAAATCAGACAACGTACCCGCTACTTCCACGGGGACGCTCACTTTCATTATCAAATCGCGTTAGGTACTGAGGCGATTATAGTTTATTCGGCAATGAGCATTGATGAGGTGGTAAAGCGTACCAACTCAATAAAAACTCAATCTGGAATGTTGAAGGCACGCTTGACGGCGGCGTAGTCTTTCATATCAACCGTTGCTCGGCGGCCTGCCACATTGCCTTTGACGATAACTACCCGAAGCTTGACCAAATCTTTCATAAAATCACGGTAAAAAGCGCGCGTTTTGTTGGCCATTTCGGGAACAGTAACATTTACGGTAGTTGAAACATTTGTACCCCAATAAACTGCCTGTTTTTGACATAAATAAACACCTGTGAAGTATTGAGTATTTCTTGCGTGAGCAACGGAAATGGCATATCAAAATCAACCTTATTGTTTTTCAAAAAAGTTTGTCTTTCACACGACTATCGTTTAGTATGCAAACTACTTCTGTGCTGACAAAGGTCGCGGCCAAAAGCATGCCGCGTATCCCCTAATTAGGTGATATTGAGTAGGTATTTCTACGTGTTTTTTGGGCTTAGGTATTCAAAAGAAGGCTTACACAGCCCTTTTTTGAATAGAACAAAATTTGCGCTATTTTTGAATGATAAAACACAAAAGGCTATGACAATCGAAATAGAAAAAACGGCCCCGCCCAGCACCTTAGCTGCCTTTTTGCTTTGGAATCCAACTGATGGCTTCAAGTACGAGTGGAACGATGGCGAACTAATAAAATTTACGGGAATGAACAAGAAACAATACTTCATTTATTCCATTCTGAATAAACTCTTTGTAAAAAAAGGATATACAGAGTCAGGGATATTAATGGCCGAGCCAGATGTTATGCTTACTGGGATTCAAATGCGGCGACCCGACATTGCTTATTTTACAGACAATCAAATTTTGAAAGGGCGGGAAGGCGAAGATGTCCTTCCTGAATTTGTGATAGAGATTATCTCAGAAACAGACCAGTCTTATAAAGTAGAAAATAAATTAACCGAATACTTTAAGGCAGGCGTGAAAGTAGTTTGGAATATTATTCCAGACGAAAAAGTGGTGCAAGTGTATCAATCGCGCAAGAACGTAACCATCTGTTTCGACAACGACATTTGCTCGGCTGCGCCCGTATTGCCTGACTTTGAAATAGCCGTTAGTACCATTTTTGAATCCTAACCCTTATACGGCACTTCCAATTATTATTGAGATGACTTACGCGCAAACCCTGCAATACCTTTACGAGCGTCTCCCTGTTTTTCATCGAATTGGGGCGGCGGCCTTAAAGCCTGGTTTACAGAATATTACGGCTTTGTGCGGTGCCTTAGGCAACCCCCAGCAACGCTTCAAGAGTATCCACGTGGCAGGCACCAACGGCAAGGGTAGCAGTTCTCATTTATTGGCGGCCGTGCTGCAATCGGCAGGCTACAAAACGGGTTTGCACACCTCGCCGCACCTCAAACACTACGCCGAACGCTTTAAGATAAACGGTGTGTTGTGCCCCGAAAGCGAAATCACGGCCTTCGTAGCGCAGCACCGCGCCTTAATCGAGCACATCGAACCCTCTTTTTTTGAAATCAGCGTAGCCTTTGCCTTCGATTATTTTGCGCGCAGTGGGGTAGAGGTGGCCGTTATTGAAGTGGGCTTGGGCGGTCGTTTAGACTCCACCAACATCATCATGCCCGATTTGTGCCTGATCACCAACATTAGCTTCGACCACATGGAGCTGCTGGGTGACACCTTAGCAAAAATTGCCTTCGAGAAATCGGGCATCATCAAAGCCGCCGTGCCAGTGGTTATCTCCGAAACCCAACCCGAAACCGCCCCCGTATTTCAAAACCGTGCCGACGAATTGGGTAGTAAAATCTATTTTGCTGACCAAATTTATAGACTAAAAACAAAATCGTTGCAAGCGGGTAGGAGAGAAGTGGTATTAAGCAGTACGGGCGAAGCAATACATCCTACATCATATATCCTACATCTATTAGGCATTTATCAGTTGAAAAATTTGACGGGCGTTTTGCAGTCGGTGTCCGTGTTGCGCACCATCGGCTATGCTATATCGGAGGAAGCGCTGCAAACAGGTATTTCTGAGTCCGCCGAACTGACCCAACTCAAAGGCCGTTGGCAGGTTTTGTCGGAGCACCCGCTGACGATTGCGGACGTTGCCCACAACTACGCGGGTCTTCAAGAAACCTTTGAACAAATTCGGAGTTATGATTTTAAAGAGCTGCACGTTGTGTTGGGTTTTGTCAAAGACAAAGACATTGCTTCCATTTTGAAATTGCTGCCGCCGCAGGCACACTATTATTGTTGCGCCGCCGCCAATCCGCGTTCTTTGGGTGTCGATACATTACTCTACTTAATTAATAAAGAAGGTTTAATAGGTAGTCATTATAGTTCTGTCAAGGAAGCTCTTGCGGCGGCCCGACAAAAAGCGGGTGCAAACGATTTTATTTACGTGGGAGGTAGTACTTTTGTGGTTTCGGAGCTGGACGAGGTTTAATTGTAGCGTACTTTACTCCGTTTTATTTTTAAATATCAAAATCTTGGGCCGCAAAAAACTCCTTCGAATTAATCAGAACGCATTGGTATCCAACGTATTAGAGCACGGAAAGCCGCTTTATGAAACCATTAGAGGTAAATGGAACGAAGTCCATTTTGAGAACGAAAATCCCTTGGTTTTAGAACTCGCCTGCGGCAAGGGCGAGTACAGTGTAGGTTTGGCGGGCGCGTATCCCGAAAAAAACTTTATTGGCATTGATGTCAAAGGCGACAGATTGGCCGTTGGAAGTATTCAATCCATTGAAAGACAGCTATTTAACGTTGCCTTTTTGCGAACCAACATTATTTTTATCGAAGACTTTTTTGCTGAAAACGAAGTTTCTGAAATATGGCTTACTTTTCCCGACCCCTTCAACGTGAAACGGCGGGAGCGTCGTCGACTAACCCACTCGCTTTTTTTGGAGCGTTATAAGCGTTTAATGAAACCAGGTGGCTGGCTACACCTCAAAACTGACAACCGAGCATTGTTCGACTTCACTATTTCCGAATTAAAAGGCTTCGGCACCTGCGATTTGGTGCATACTTATGATTTATACCAGTCAGCACTAAACAGCGAACATTTTGGGATTAAGACCAACTTCGAGCGTATTTTTACGGAGAAGGGTTTCCCTGTTCATTATTTACGGGTGAAGTTTGCTAACTAATGGGGAAATCACTTTTGCCCATTAGTTAGCAAAGTGGTTTCCCCATTGGTTCATTATTGGTTAATCCGTTTTTTTATAAACTAACCAATTAAGGTAGCGAAGTACTTGACGGTACGCACCAATTGGCTTACGTAGCTCATCTCATTGTCGTACCAACTTACGGTTTTTACTAACTGGGCATCTCCCACGGTAACCACTTTGGTTTGAGTGGCATCAAAAATGCTACCGAAATGGGTTCCAATAATATCGCTACTTACTATTTCGTCTTCATTATAGCCAAAACTTTCGTTACTGGCGGCTTTCATGGCGGCGTTTACTTCTTGGAGGGTTACTTTTTTAGACAGCATAGTCGTCAATTCAGTTAAACTACCCGTAATAACAGGGATACGTTGTGCACCACCGTCCAATTTACCTTTCAGTTCGGGGAGTACTAAACCAATTGCCTTAGCAGCGCCTGTGCTATTGGGAACAATATTGGCTGCGGCGGCGCGGGCCCGGCGCATGTCTCCTTTTGGGTGGGGGGCATCTAAGGTATTTTGGTCGTTGGTATAAGCGTGAACGGTAGTCATAATACCCGCTTCGATTCCAAAACTGTCGTTTAGTGTCTTTGCCATTGGTGCCAAGCAGTTTGTAGTGCAGCTGGCGCAGCTAATAATGGTTTCGCTACCGTCTAATATTTCATGATTTACGTTAAATACAATTGTTTTTAAGTCGCCAGTGGCTGGGGCACTAATGATAACCCTTTTAGCACCTGCCGTAATGTGTGCTGATGCCTTGTCTTTGTCGGTAAAAAAACCAGTACATTCCAATACTACGTCTATTTCGTGTTGGCCCCAAGGAATTTCGGCTGGATTTTTTTGGGCATATACCCTTATTTCTTGTCCGTTTACAACAATGCTGTTTTCTGTTGCGCTTACTGTTTCATTAAACCTTCCTTGTGCGCTGTCATATTTTAGGAGGTGTGCTAATACAGATGGACTTGTTAGGTCATTGATGGCTACTACGTCAATGTCTGGCATGTTGTATATTTGACGATAGGCTAATTTTCCGATTCTACCAAACCCGTTGATAGCTACTTTGATTTTTGTCATAATGAGTTAATAATTGTTGGTTTTAATGGGCAAATATAAGCAAAATCGTCCTTTTTATCTGATTTTAGATTACATTCTTTTGCTAACTTATTGATACTTATTTTTAGTAAGTTAATAAGTTTAGTAATTTATATTTAGTCTATTACTAATATAAATCATGTAAATTGTTAAATAAATTAGTATATTAGGCGTAAAAATTACTAATTTATTTAACGTTATTTAGTAATGAGATTAGTAAAATAAGGAATAGTTACTAAAACTAAATAGCGAATGTATTAGTAAATTAGTATAACAAATAAAATATCAATACAAATAAACCAAAAAGACAATAAAGAACTATATTAGCAGTACAATAAAGCCATGATTTCAAGTAAACCATCAATTAATAGTAAACATCAACAACATTTTATCACAAGCAGCGGTATTGGCGTTAAGAATAAGTAGTAAACATAGCTGCAAACAAACATAACAATAAGTAGTGCCTATTCATTGAAACAAAACAATATACTTCGTAGAAAAGTTAAATTTAATAAAAATAGGTATTGAAGATAGTAATGGTAATAAATATGTATTAATCAAATAGTTATGTAATCTTAAATAAACAATCACTTTAATAGAATATGAAAGAAAAAGTACTAATTGAAGCCGCCTGGGACGACCGAACACTCACCAAAGACCCAGCAGTAATTAAAGCCATAGAAGACACCATAGAAGCTCTAAACGAAGGTATAATACGGGTAGCACAGCCAACAGCAGAAACATGGCAGGTAAATGACTGGATAAAGAAAGCAATACTATTGTATTTCCCAATGCAGAAGATGGAACTAAAAGAAATAGGCATGTTTCAGTATCACGATAAAATGAAACTAAAAACAGGATACGATAGAGTAGGGGTAAGGGTAGTACCACCCGCAGTAGCAAGATATGGTTGCTATCTTGCTAAGGGAGTTATCTTAATGCCTTCCTACGTAAACATCGGCGCTTACGTGGACGAAGCAACCATGGTAGATACCTGGGCAACGGTAGGCAGTTGCGCTCAAATTGGAAAGAACGTTCACCTAAGCGGAGGAGTTGGAATAGGCGGCGTACTCGAACCTCCCCAAGCTGCTCCCGTTATCATTGAAGATGGTGCCTTTATTGGATCGCGCTGTATTGTAGTAGAAGGCGCCCACATCGGAAAGAAAGCAGTACTCGGAGCAGGTGTTACCATTACTGGTAGTTCAAAAATAATTGACATTACCCAAGAAGTAGCCGTAGAATACCGAGGATATGTACCCGAAAACTCAGTAGTCATACCTGGTAGCTACCCAAAATCGTTCCCAGCAGGTCAATATCACGTTCCGTGCGCCCTAATCATTGGAAAAAGAAAACCTTCAACAGACCTCAAAACGTCGCTCAACGATGCCCTTCGAGATAATAATGTGGCCGTATAAAGCAAAATAGACTACAAGACACCCCATTAAACAAACAAAAAACCACACCATTGGTGTGGTTTTTTGCGATATACTTTACCCCATAAATACATTACTGTCTTTGTGTTCTTATGGCTGAATCATCTGAACATCACAAAGGTAAACATGTTTATTGTAAAACACAAACATTGAATAAACTTTTTTATTTTTATTTTATCTAAACAATCAACATAAAAACAAAAGCACTGATTTGGTACTTTTATAGTCAATAAAAAAATCTAACTAAGTATCTAATAACCAGTCTAATTTGTGGCCAAGTAAACAAAAAACATTAAACATTTGTGAACGTGAACTTTGTGAACAATAAATGTTTACACAAATAACAATTATCGTTCACAAATTTTGTTCACAATAAAAATTTATGATTGTGAACATTAGGATTTACCAATGTGGGTATGTTATATTTGTAAACAAGTTTACCGATGTGTAATATTATAATATATGGAAACAATAACGACTAAAAGGTATCCTGTCAATGAAAAAATTCGGCAGGTTATATTAGAAAGTGGATTGAACGCCTCGCAGTTTGCCGAGGCAATTGGCGTGCAGCGTTCCACCATTTCGCACATCTTATCGTACCGAAATCGACCTGGTACCGAAATATTGCAAAAAATAACAAAATGGGACAGCAAATACACCTACGATTGGCTCATGGAAGGCGCAAATCAAACGCCCCCGAAAGAACCCCAAAGTGCTTACAACCAGGAATTTGAAGGCCAAAAAAGAAACTTACGAACCGCCTTAGATTTTAATAAAAAACACGCCGTGGGGCGCTCCGAAGATTCATTCAATTATCGAGAGCCACAAAACATGGCCAAAAATCAAAATGACCCCCAATCAATGATGGCACTACCTGCAACCAAACCACGAAGCCCCGTGCAAATCAATATTTTGTACGACGATGGTTCTTACGAAGTTATTCCCGTAGGTCGAAAATAATTTCGACCACTGTTTTTGTTAAGACTTAATAAAAATAGTGGACGAAATCAAAATTCAAATACAGTATCCGTAAGAATACTTACCCCATAAATTATTCCATAAAAAAACAATAACCGTTCACTATCAACACCTTAGTGTAAAAAAGTTTCACGAGTCAATAAGGAATGTTTCACGTGGATTGATAAGTTACTCATAATGAATCAATTGTAAGAAGCTACTTATTGTCTTCCATGCAATGCCACAATAAGTTAAGCAACCTCATTGTGGCCACACAGTAAAACATATAATTAATATAAACTTAGTTAGTGTAAATTTTTTATGCAATCTATGCAGCGTTATGGTAAGCTGTAACAACGGCTAAACTTCTTGAACCATTTTTAGACCAAGCCATTGCCTTACATTTTTGTCTTTTAGCAACAATGAGGTCATTTTCTTTTTCAACCCGACCGCTTCCAATTTAGCACTTAATGCACAGTTTTTTTACACTAACTAAAAATGATAGAAAATTTACCGACATATATTTCATTGATTTTTGGACTGACAACACTTGCGACTTTGCTACTTTTTATTTGGACAATTAAAAACTCAAACGCTGAAACGACACGAAAAAAATCTACGATAATTTTAATCGGTTTGACAACTTGGTTGACAATTCAAACAAGTTTGACACTGAAAGATATTTACAACACAGACACAAATTCATTCCCACCAAAAATAATATTGTTTGGAATTTTGCCGACAATTTTGACAATGATATTTTTTTTTGTAACGCTAAAAGGACGGCAATTCATTGACAGTTTACCATTGAAAAACTTGACATATTTAAACGTAGTAAGAATTCCAGTCGAGATAGTTTTATTTTGGCTCTTCATAAACAAAGCAATTCCAGAACTAATGACTTTTGAAGGCCGAAACTTTGACATTATTGCAGGTATTACAGCACCATTAATTGCTTATTTTGGGCTGACAAAAACTACATTAAACAGACCGGCAATTTTAATTTGGAATTTCATTTGCCTTGGACTTTTGATAAATATTGTAGTGAATGCTTTGTTTTCTGCACCTTCACCGATACAGAAATTTGCATTTGAACAACCGAACATAGCAATTTTAAATTTTCCATTTAGTTGGTTACCGACATTTATAGTCCCAATCGTATTATTTGGACATTTAATTTCAATTAGACAATTATTAAAACAAAAAACAGACGCATAACAATACAAGTATATAGGCCTTAAAATGATTAAAAAATAGTTGTTATATAATTTACATTATGTTAAACAGTAACACCCAAAACGAGGAACAGCCCTAAACCTGTCCCTCGTTTTGGCAAACCCTCGCTAGTTGTTCTTCGATTTCTTGCTATGTCCAACTTCTAAAATATCGTCTAATAACTGCTTGCATTGTCCAACCGCCCAGTCGTAATTCCTTTGGTAAAAATGATTTTTCATACTACTCTACTTCAATAACTACGTCTTTGGACATCGGGTGCGCCACGCAAGTCAGTACAAAACCCGCTTTGAGTTCGGTTTCCGTAAGGCCATCTTCTTCGTCGAGTTTTACTTTACCCGACGTGCATTTGCCCAAACAAGCCGTGCACATACCTGCCTGACACGAATACGGAAGATCAATGTCTAAATCTAATGCCGCTTCTAAAATGGTTTGGTGCGGCGCAACCATGAACTTGTATTCGCTACCTTCGTACAGTATCGTTACTTCTTGGGTTTTCAGCGTGTCATCGGCTTGGTCTTCAACTACTTCGCTCTGGGTGGCAGCGCTCAAAAAACTTTCTTTGTGGATTAAACTGGGGGCTACTTCCAAAATGACCAAAGCACGTTGGGCTTCGTCCATAAGTCCGTCGGGGCCGCAGATGTAATAGTGGCAGGAAGCTGGCGAAAAATCAGCAACTTCTTCCAGCAAACGTAAAATCTGCGTTTTATTGAGTCGGCCTACGTGGCCAGTCCAGCCGTTGAGCGGCTGACTAAGCGAATGTTTGACTATCAAGCGACCGCCAAACTGAGCTGTAAGTTCATGCAATTTATCTTGAAAAATAATTGAATACTCGTTTCGATTGCCGTACAGCAGCACCACGCGGCTTTGGGTTTCTATTTTCAAGATTGATTTGGCAATGGCCATCAACGGCGTAATGCCACTCCCCGCTCCTATCAATACCACCGTACGGCTGTTGCACGCGTCGGCATCAACCATAAAGCTCCCCACTGGCTCCATTACCTCCAAAAAATCACCCGCTTTTACGTGGTCGTTGAGCCAGTTTGATACCAATCCACCAGGCACCCGCTTCACCGTTACGGCGGGGGCGGCATCGGTGTGCGGCGAACTCGACATGGAGTACGAGCGGCGCACTTTTTTGCCGTCAATGGCGGGCATAAGGGTCAAAAACTGACCTGGTTGGTATTTAATCTGTTCGCTCAGGGGCTGCCAAAAATGAATCGTTACAGCATCGGGGGTTTCGCGTATTACTTCTTTTACTTTAAGATGAAAATATTTTATGGCCATGGGTAATGCGGTGGTTTTGTGGGTAATGTTATTTTATCTACTCACCTACAAAACACGTTTTGATGGTGAAGTGTTATCATAAACACTTAAAAAGTGCTGCAAAGTTACCCAAAAACCGGTCCCAAAACCGCACTTATGGCCAACTAAAAATAGCACCTGATAAAGCTGGGCGTGCGTCAGCCCCACTACTCCCACCTGCAAAAGTGTGTGTTGGGCAAGACAAATGCTGCCAAGAAATGCCAAAGTGGCAATCGAAAAAAAGCGGTTTAAAACCAGCCCTAAAAATCCTTTTTTTGTAAAGTAGTTTATTGATTAAAAATGCTTTGCGTTTCAAACGACTGATTGATGAAAAAGTACCTTATTTGGCTTGCGGCGGCAATGGCTCTTTCTTTTTTGGCATTTACCAATACCCGCGTTGTCGAAAACGAATACCGCCGCCATACCGCCGCAGACTCCAACCAACTGTACCTACCCGACGACCTCGAAGCGGTACTTTGGGCAGAAGCACCCCTTTTTTATAATCCTACCAACATGGACATCGACGCGCGCGGGCGTGTTTGGCTCACGGAGGCCGTCAATTACCGTGAATTTAACAATAAACCCGACTCCAAGCTGCATTTTGGCGAAGGCGACCGCGTGGTGATTTTGGAAGATACCAACGGCGACGGAAAAGCCGACAAAACCAAAACTTTTGTGCAAGACAAAGACCTCGTAGCACCCCTGGGCATTGCCGTTATTGGCAATAAAGTCGTGGTGAGTTGTTCGCCCAACCTCATGGTTTATACCGACGAAAACGGCGACGACATCGCCGACAAAAAGGAGGTTTTGCTCACTGGCTTTGGCGGCCTCGACCACGACCACGCGCTGCACTCGGTAACGGCTGGCCCAGACGGCAACTGGCACTTTAATACGGGCAACGCTGGGCCCCATACCGTAACCGACAAAAACGGCTGGACGCTGCGCTCGGGTAGCCTTTATACGGGCGGTACTCCTTACAATGACAAAAACAACGGCAACCGAAAAAGCGACGACGGGCGCGTGTGGGTGGGCGGTTTGGCCCTAAGAATGTCGCCCGAGGGGAAAAACCTAACGGTAATGGCCCATAATTTTAGGAATAGCTACGAAGTGGCCATCGACAGCTACGGCAACTATTGGCAAAACGACAACGACGACCAGGTGATTGCCTGCCGCACGAGCTGGGTAATGGAAAGTAGCAACGCGGGCTATTTTAGTGCCGACGGCACCCGCTACTGGCAAGGCGACCGCCGCCCCAACCAGGCCATTTTTGAGGCTCATTGGCACCAAGACGACCCAGGCGTACTGCCCATAGGCGACAACACGGGCGCGGGCTCGCCCACGGGGGTGCTCGTGTATGAAGGCGACGCACTTGGCGCAAAATACCGTGGCATGGTGCTGAGCTGCGAAGCAGGCCGCAACGTGGTGTTTGCCTATTGGCCCAAACCCAGCGGCGCAGGCTACAGCATGGGCAAGCGAATGGACTTGGTAAGTTCGTTTTCGGAAGTGCAAGAACACTATATTTGGCACGAAACGGGGCAAGATAAACGCAAGTGTTTTAGGCCCAGCGACCTAGCAACTGGCCCCGACGGCGCACTCTACATAGCCGACTGGTACGACCCAGTGGTGGGCGGCCACGCCATACACGACAAAAAAGGCTACGGACGCATTTACCGCATTACTCCAAAAGGCAAAAAACTTACCCTCCCCAAAATTGATTTAACGACTACCGAAGGCCAAATTGAAGCCCTCAAAAACCCCGCAATTAACGTTCGTAACTTGGGTTTTATGGCTTTAAAACAACAAGGTGAACAGGTAATACCCGACGTAAAAAAACTACTCCTAGACCCAAATCCTTTCGTACAGGCAAGGGCGGTGTGGTTGCTGGCGCAGTTGGGCAATGGAAACGCTGAGGTTGAAAAAATCCTAAAAGAAAGCAAAGACCAAACATTGCAGGTGGCGGCGTTCAGGGCCATCAAAGGCGAAGTCAATCTATCTTTGTGGCCTCAAATTGCCAATCCAAGTATCGCTGTAGCCCGCGAAATGGCAATTGCGTTGCGCGATGTGCCTTACGCGCAATCAAAAGACATTATCAAAACCTTGGTTGAAAACTTTGACGGACAAGACCGCTACTACCTCGAAGCATTGGGAACGGCACTGTCGGAGAAAGAAGACGTATTTTACCAAGACAACCGCTCAAAATGGCCCCAAAATGCCGAAAACTGGACTTCTGCCCAAAGTTGGCTGGCGTGGCGGTTGCACCCAAAAAGTGCTGTTAATGACCTAAAAACCCGCGCTATTTCCAGCATATTATCAGCAAACGAACGCAAACAAACCATCACGGCTTTGGCTTTTGTGAATGACAAGACCGCCGCCGAAGCCATGTTGAAACTCACCAAAAGCACCTTGAAAGACGTGGCCGATCAGGCTTTTTATTGGGTCAATTTTCGCAAAACCAACGACTGGCAAGACCTCATAGATTGGAAACAAGCCACTGCCACGCAGCTCACAGCCCAGCAGCGTAAAATGCTACAACTGCGCGACCAAATGCTCAACGCTCAAACCGCCCAGCCCCAACGCGCCAAAGCAGCCCAAGCCCTGGCACTTGACCCCTTTGGCGGCAGACTATTGGTGGCGTTGGCTACCGAGCACAAAATTCCCGCAGAAATCAAAAACACCGTGGTTGCGCATATCTTCAACAACCCCGACAAAAGCCTTAGAATGTTGGCCAGCGATTATTTTACGCGCGTAGGCGGCAAACAACTCTCGGCCAGCCTCGCGGGCGATATGCCCGCCAACGCGGCAAACGGCAAAATAGTTTTTACCAAAAATTGCGCACTTTGCCACCGTTTTGGCAACGAAGGCCAAGAAATTGGCCCCGATTTGTCGGGTATCAACAAAAAATTTGACAAATCAAGCCTGCTCGATGCCATCATCAACCCCAGCGCGAGCATGGTTTTTGGCTATGAACCTTGGATTATCCAAACCAAAGACAAAAACAGCTACTACGGCTTTGTAATAAGCGACGGCCCAACGGTAGTACTCAAAGATGCCACAGGACAAACTACCGCCATCAAAGCCAGTAACATTGCCTCGCGCAAGCAACTCAAAAACAGCCTCATGCCCGAGCCATCTGCAATGGGCTTGAAAGAAAAAGACTTGTCAGATTTAACAGGATACTTGTTGCAATTGTAAATAAGCATCTGTCATAAACAATGTACGTATGCATGACTTCTTTCTTCTTCTTGCGCCAATCCGTCGCTTACGTACATGGCAATTACGGCGCGAGCTGCTAAATTTGCGGTGGACGAACTAAAAAAAGGGAATTTATGATGCTTTGCGATTGGATTGGTTTTGACAACAGACCCGTACTGTGGTGGATAATGGGACACGGCTTGTTGGGTATTTTTACAGTCTGGCTCCTACTACGACACCGCCCCGCTCCTACTTGGGTTTTCTTGGCAGCCATGCTGTTTATTTCGGCTTTTATGCGCTTACCGCTGTTTTTATACAGCCTGTCGGTCAATCCAGACGAAAGCCAAATGCTCGCCCAAGGAATAACCCTAACCATAGACCCACTCATGTACCGCTCGGTAGATCCTACCACGGGCGGGCCCGTCAATAGTTATTTATTGGCACTACTTGGCCACTTGGGTGCCCCTCTCAACTTTCAGCTATTGCATATTTTGAGCTGGCTACTTGGGCTGTTGTCCGTGTTGGGCTACTACAAAACCCTCCAATTATTGTTGCGCTCGGAGGCGTTATCGCAGTTGGCCGTTATTCCTGCATTGGCATTTATTAGCCTCGTGCAGGAGTCCAATTACGTGCATTATTACAGCGAAATAATCGCCATTTTGCTTTTAACTTTAAATGGCTACTTGCTGGCGCATTGGATACGCCACCGCGCCTTTCATTGGCCCGCAGTGGTGATTTTTGGCGCATCTTCGGCCCTTATTGCACTTTGCAAAATCCAAGCCTTGCCTTTGGCGTTTGTGCTTGGGGTCTGGGGTCTATTTATATTGTACTCGTTTCAAAAACCCAAATTCATGCTCCTGATGGCCCTAAGTACGTTGCTGGTATGGTCAAGCTGGCTCTTTTATATGTGGCACAACGGCCTGCTCAACGACTTTTTGTTTTATTACATCAAAGCCAATGCCGAACTACAAATGCACTTTTCGGCGCGTTCTTACCGCAGTCCGCTGTATTTGTTGGTGCGTTTCCCCATTATCTTAGTGGTGCTGGGCCGCGACATCAAATACTTCTTATTGCCATTTTTTATACTCGCCGCCGTTTTTTTATTCCAAAATTTCTCAAAAAAAACGTGGCTGCAAACGGCGCGGACAAACTTTTATTTTTGGGCCATGCTCGCGGCTTATGCGGCTACGGTGGTGGCAGTGCTTATTCGCACAGGGAGTTTTTTTGCCCACCATTTCAATTATTTTTTACTGCCTTGTTGCTTGTTTATTGGGCTATTCTTGACGCAGCTCGGCAGGGCTTGGCGGTGGGCTATCTTGGCCACTCAAATGGCTTATTTTGTAATTTTTTTTGTCAAACTAACCGCTACCCAGTCGGCTATTAATTTGTATTCGACGGGCATTTCCAAAAAAAATCAACTCAGCGCAGTAGGGAAGTCTATTCTAAAATATGGCAAGCCAGGCCAGTATTTGGTGGTATGGGGCTGGAACTGCGACTATTACGTCGAAACCCAGATGCCGCAAGGCGTAAACGAAAACCATTCGGTGCGTAGTGCCATGAAACACCCCCTGCAAGCAGCTTATTTGAAGCGGTATTTAATGGACTTAAAAAGAACCAAGCCAGCCGTATTTGCCGATGCCGTAACCTCAAAAACCCTGTGGATGTACGATGCAAAAAAATACGGCCACCAAAACTATCCTGCCCTCAATCAGTACATTGCCCAAAACTACGTCTTCAAAGAAATGGTAGATAGCGTGCGTATTTACGCCCGAAAACTCTGATTGAAAATTAAGTAAAATACTGTTTTTAAGAATTTAACTCTTTGATAAACAGAACATTATACAATTATTCATTATTCATCATGAATATTGTACGAAAGTGTATAAAAAACCTTTTAAAAACCCCACAAAGCAGAAATATTTGTAGAAAATATGCGCACAAGCCCAACCAAATTCATTATTCATTATATAACCTGCCCGTGCGTTTGTTTCATTACAAGTTTCAACACGGGTGGCAGGGTTTTAAAAAAGGAAAGCGTCAGTTCAGACAGCCATTTGTCGCCAAAAAGCCGCTGTACGTTTCTGCCTACCCACAATCGGGTGCTAAACTGCGCACGCCAAGTCTTGTGGTAATTGGTTTCTAATGCTTCGCGCGAGATTTGACCTTGCAAAAATTGGTTAGTGAGCGCAGCCGCTATCTTACCGCCGTGAATGGCCATTGCCATGCCATTGCCGCAAAGCGGCGTAATAAGCCCTGCGGCATCGCCCACCATCAAAATATGGTTTTCAATGGCTTGCTTGGGGGCAAACGAAAACTCGTTGATGACCTCGGGACGGTCGTACAAAAACGTTGATTCGGTAAAAATGCGCTTTAAGTGCGGGTTTTGGTGCAGCAGGGCACGCTCCATCTGGGCTACACTGCCGTGTTGGCGCAGATTATCACGGGTAGTAAGGTAGCAAAGGCAGTATTTGTCGGCTTCGATGGCCGAAATGCCGCAGTAGCCCGCTTTGAAATTGTGCAGCGCAATCAAATCTTGCGGAAAATCAGTGCGAATGTGGTATTTTACTCCCACGTAAGGCGATTTTTTGTGGGTAAAATCGCGGTGAAGCACTTTGTCCATTTTGGCATTTTTGCCATAAGTACCCAACGCCGTTTTGGCCCGATAAATCTGGCCGTTTTGCGTCGTTATTTCAAAAAAAGAACCCTCTTTTTGGGCTACAAAGTTGGCATTTTCAACGGCCTCACCCAGCACAAACTGCACGCCCGCCCGTTGTGCCAATTGATACAACTCAAAATCAAGCACATAACGACTTATGCCAAATCCACCCAAATCAAGGGGTGTTTCTAAGACCCGCCCCGAGGGTGAACTAAACTGAAAACGAGAAATATTTTTAACCCCTAACTCGTTCATATTCAATCCCAAGTGCGTCAAATAAGGCCGTACTTCGTTGGAAATATATTCGCCACAAACACGGTGAAAAGGATACGCTTTACGCTCTATCACCAGCACCGACCAGCCACTTCGGGCCAGTTCAATGCTGCTTACCAACCCCGCCAAACCTCCGCCAATAATTACTATATCGTGCCTGAACATTGCGCTTTTGATTTACGAAACCGCCGTACGGCGCAGAATATTTTTTTGAAAAAATGCCGATTCATTTAGGCGTTTTTTGAGGCGGTCTATCCAAATAAGGTAAATATCTTGGTCAAAAATACGGGAATCTTTGAGTGCGCGGTCGGCAAAATAAAGCCCCACCAGTGCCAATATAAAATTGGACAGCCACGCTCCCACTGCTACCCACAAAATACCATCTTTGGCCCATTTATCTCCTTGTATTTTAATGACATACGAAATTATAAAAAACAAAACTGACACCAAAACGGGCACACCAAAGCCGCCTTTTTTGATAATAGCCCCCAGCGATGCCCCAATCAAAAACATCACCAGGCAAGCCACCGCGTCGGTGTATTTGTGGTGCATTTCGAGGTCGTAACGATACCACGATTTCTCTTTGTCTAACAGCAGGCTTTTGTTTGATTTGGCAAACGATAAAACATTCTGGGCCTGGCTCAACGCACTGGCCAACAGTTGTTTTTTGTCTTGCAGTTTCAAAACTTTCTTTTTCAACAAAGAATCAATCCATTTGCCTTCTTTGGGTGCATTGGGGGCAGGTTTTACGTGGTCGTTTCTGAACACGTAGCTGTAATATTGCTTGGAAGTAGGATACAGATTGTCGCGGGCTTTGCCGTATTCGCGCTGCAACGAGTCCGAAATCACCGTCAGTTCTTTGACATTTTTCATGTACTCATGGTACTGAAACTGGTCTTCGTTGGTGCGTTTCATGCCAAACGACTCCAAGCTCACCACCATTTTGTAATGCCCAAAGTGGTTGCGCACAAACTGCCTCGAAGCGGTGGCCGTGCCAGCACTTGCACTGGGCGATGTTTCGCTGTATTGGTTGCCATTGTAAAGTTCAAACACCAAATAACTCTGGTTGTTGATGGTGTACATTTGACCCGAGTCGGCCAGCGTAATTTCCTTATTGCCGCCGTTGTAGTCGCTGGAAGGGTGGCGGTAAATCACCAGTTTTTTGAGCGACTTACCATCGGGGTATTTTTTATCTACTTTGATGTTGTATCCAGGCAAATCATTGTAAAAAATCCCTTCTTTGATATTAAGGGTAGCTTTGGCCGTTTTGATGTCGTAAAGTAGGCTGTAACCTTTCAAGTTGGCCCAGGGCAAAATTTGGTTGTTGTACCAAAACGCAAAAATTGTAATGGCAATAGATGCTATAAAGATAGTGCGCATAGACCGCCACACCGAAATACCCGCGCTTTTCATGGCCGTGAGTTCAAAAAACTCGCCCAAATTGCCGAAAGTTAGCAGCGACGACAGCAGCACCGCCAACGGCAAGGCGCGCGGAACGGAAATAAGACTGAAATAGTAAAATATCCTGGCGTAATCTAAGGCTTCAATGTCTTTGCCCACAAGTTCGTTCATGTACTGGGTCAAGAGCTGCATGAGAAAAATAAAAACCACCACGCAGAGTGTCAGCACAAACGGCCCAAAAAACGAACCGATAACCAGTTTATCAATTTTTTTCATGTATCAACTGCCCACTATTTCTTTGAGTCTATCTATCAAACCGTCCCACAAATCTTTTAGTTCTTCTTGGTCTTCGTTGGCAGAATAGTCGGTGATTCGCAAAAAAGTAGAGCCCGTTAGCTCACTTATTTCAATTTTAAACTCAACAAAATTGTTGTCGTGGGGGTCAGGACTGGTATTCGCAAATTCAAATTTCACATTTTTATTAAGCCGCAATGCCGACTGCTGGGCGTGGTGGGTCTCGTTATCCCACTGAAAATCAAACTGGTTGTCGGGCAAATGGTTTACTTTATCGGCAAACCATTGCGACAACCCAGAAGCCGTACTAAGATATGGAAAGAGCATTTTAGGCGAAGCCCGCAGCTCATACTCATTGGAATACTTAAACTTTGGCATAATGTTTAGGGGTTAAACCTATTATATGAAAGGGCAAAGTAGAAACTTATCGCAATTATTCAAAATCTGTTTGGCCAATAAAAAAAAATACGCTAATTTTGCGGTCAGAAAACACCACCCTGCGGGGTAGCTCAGATGGTTAGAGCGTAGGATTCATAACCCTAAGGTCGGCAGTTCGATCCTGCTCCCCGCAACTAAGGCCTCCAATTGGAGGCTTTTTTGTTTTTTGGCTTCCAATAATACGCTATTTTTACGTAAACTTTAACATTTTTTACGAATTTTGTTTAGTCAATTAATTAATTCTTACCTTTGTGAAGCTACTGATTATTGTACGTTTTATTTTTCCGAACTGCGTGGTTACTTCTATTCTAAGTTATCGAAAGCCAGACGGGAGATACATTGGCAAACCCGTCCGTAGCATACCAAACGTTTTTTAAAAATAAAAGAAAGATGAACATTTACGTAGCAAACGTCAATTACAAAACAACTGACGACGAATTGAGAGAATTGTTTGAAGAGTTCGGAGAAGTAACCTCTGCCCGGATCATCAACGACAAGTTTACGGGGCAAAGCCGTGGTTTTGGTTTTGTAGAAATGGCCGACGACAACGAAGCCAAACAAGCCATTAACGAGTTGAATGGCAACGAATTTATGGGCAAGCAATTGGTAGTAAACGAAGCCCGTCCCCGCGAAGACCGTCCCCGCACCAGCGGCGGAGGCGGAGGTGGTGGCTACGGTGGTGGTGGCGGCGGCTACGGCGGCGGCGGCGGCGGCGGCGGAGACCGTCGTGGTGGCAGTGGTGGCGGCGGCGGCGGAGACCGCGATCGCGGTGGAGACCGTGGCGGCTACAACAAACGCTATTAGAATCAGAGTTTCGGAATTTATTTACCGATAAAGACCCAAACGTGGAAGGCTTTAACGCCTTCCACGTTTTTTTTAGCGTAAAAAAGCACCACGCCGCGTTTTAAAACTACCAGTCTAAAGTAAAAAAAACCTTATCATGCGCTGTTTATACGCCGTATTTTTTATGGCCGCTTCCTTACTCTTTAATAGCTGCGGCAATACTTCCAATCAATCACAAACCCAATCATCATCATCTGCCAGCATGGATTCCATTCGTTCAGAGGTTTTTGGCAAATTGCCCAACGGCCAAGTCGTAAACCTTTATACACTTCGCAACAAAAACGGCGTAACAATAAAAATAACCAACTACGGGGGTATTATCACCCACTGGACAGCCCCCGACAAAGAAGGAGCCTTTGAAGACATCGTACTTGGCTACGATACCTTGGGCGGCTACTTGAAAGCCACGCCTTATTTCGGCGCAATCATAGGCCGTTACGGAAACCGTATTGCCAATGGCAAGTTTGTGTTGGACAATCAAACCTATCAATTGGCCACCAACGATGCCCCCAACCACCTCCACGGCGGCATCGTTGGTTTTGATAAAGCAGTTTGGGCGGCCACAGTCATAAACGAAAGCAATACTTTGCAGCTCAAATACGTGAGCAAAGACGGCGAAGAAGGATTTCCAGGCGAACTGGCCTGTACCGTAACCTACCAACTTACCAATGACAACGCACTCGAAATAACCTACACGGCCACTACCAACAAGCCAACGGTGGTAAATTTGAGCAATCACACTTATTTTAACCTAACGGGAGAAGCCAAAAACGACATACTTGAGCACGAACTAACGCTCAATGCCGACCGCTTTCTGCCCGTAGATGCCGGCCTGATTCCGACGGGGGAGCTGCGAAATGTACCAGGCACGCCATTTGATTTTAGAAAATCTACCAAAATTGGGGCGGGTATCAACGACCCTAAAGACGCGCAAATAAAGCGCGGCGAAGGCTACGACCACTGCTGGGTGCTCAACCGCAGCACCGACTCGCTAACGTTGGCCGCTACCGCCTTCGACCCCAGTAGCGGGCGCGTATTAGAAGCCTTCACCACCGAGCCGGGTATTCAGTTTTATACGGGCAATTTTTTGGACGGGGGCATTACGGGCAAAAAAAGCGTCAAATACCAGAAGCATTGCGCTTTTTGCCTCGAAACCCAGCATTATCCCGATTCGCCCAACCAGCCTAGCTTTCCGAGCGTGGTGCTGCGCCCCAGCGACACATACCGCACTAAAACGGTTTACAAAATATCGGTACGAAAATAAAAACCCTATACCATACCCCGCGCTTTGAGTTCCAAGTATTTGTTTACGGTGTTGGCGTTGAGGTCTTTAGGGGCCGTTAAAATCGACTGAATACCGTATTTTTGTAATTCTACTACGATGCGTTTTTTTTCGTAATAAAACCGCTCGGCAATGGTTTTGAGGTAAATCTGTTCGGTGTTGGCGGTGGGCTCGCGCAGGACTTGGGCCGTTTCCGTGTTTTCAAAAAAAACCACAATCAACAAATGTTCTTTGGCCATGCGCCGCAAATAAGGCAGTTGGCGTTGGAGGGCGTTGAGGGTTTCAAAATTGGTAAACAACAACAATAAACTCCGCTGCCGCACACGAACCCGCAGATTGGCGTACAGCGTTTCGTAGTCGCTTTCGAGGTAGCGGGTTTTTTGTTTGTACAGTATTTCCAAAATCTTGGCCAATTGCCCCGTTTTTCGTTCGGCGGGTAGCACCTGTCCGAGTACTTCAGAAAACGTAATCAACCCTGCCTTGTCTTGTTTGAGAAGCGCAATATTGCTCAATACCAATGTGGCATTGATGGCATAATCGAGCAAAGTAAGGCCCTCAAACGGCGATTTCATTACGCGGCCTTTATCAATCAAGCAATAAATGCTCTGCGACTTTTCATCTTGAAAAGCATTGACCATCAGTTCATTGCGGCGAGCAGTGGCTTTCCAGTTGAGGCTTCGCACGTCGTCGCCTTGCACGTAAGGTCTTATTTGTTCAAACTCCATGCTGTGTCCCAGTCGCCGTATTTTTTTTAGGCCAAACTCGGTAAGCCGATTGGAAATGGCCAGCAATTCGTATTGGCGCATTTGCAAAAACGACGGATAAACGGCTACCATTTGGGCCTCGCCAAAGCGATAACGACGCTTCAAAAGCCGCAACGGACTTTGTACAAACACGTTTAATGCCCCAAAATTATACTCGCCTCGTTTGGTAGGGCGCAGTTGATACCGCAAAATTTTGGTTTCGTTGGGCGTTAATTGGGCCTCAAACAGCACATCGCGCCGCTGAAATTGAAACGGAATTTCGTCAATGATTTCGAGTTGCGTGTTAAAGTGGTAGTTGTTTTGTAAGTACAATTGCAGCGGGTTTTCATCGCCGTTTGAGAGGTGCTCGGGCGTATCGCGGCGGGCAAAAATACCTTTTGGGTGGCGAAACAACAGCACCGCGTCTGTCAAAACAAACACGACCCACAATACAAAAACCAATTTGACCATCCCAAACAACCCCGGAAAAATGTAAGCCAATATAAAAAGCAAGGTGATACCTATGCAAACACCCCAAAAAAACTGGGAAAAATAAAGGCTGCGGACGAGTTTCAAGGTAAAACGATTTAGGGTTTGTAGCGGGTAAGTTGTTTGTTGGCTTCGTCGAGCCACAGGCTTTGGCCAGTGCAGTTCCAGTGGGTGTCGGCGCGGAGATAAATAGGCGTGCGGTGCTTTGCAAAAACCGACCAACAATCTATAAGCGGCGTTTGCAAAGCGGGGTGCGCTTGCGTGCGTTCAATGAGGTGGTTGTAGTGGCCAATTTGCGGCGCAACCACGCTGGTTTTGCTCGGAATAATGCCCAAATACACCTCGTCAAAACCCGCTCTTACATATTTTTGGCGCGTTTTATTGACCTCTTGCACGAGTTCTGTTACTTCCGAATTGGTCAATGGATAAAACGACGAAGTGGCAATTGTGGAGTCGGTGTCCCAGTCAAACAACAAGTTTTTTTGGTCGGCAGAGACAGTAACTTGCGCGTGCGTGCGTTCAAAAAAATACAAGTTGAGGGCGGCTTTCCATTCTTTAAATTGCAAGAAAAAATCGTGCGAAAACAGCACTGCCTCCAAGCGGGTGTCTATGTCTTGGTACCATTTTTTTTGTTCTTTGGCAAACTGGCGCGGCAACCGATTGACCACCTGAAAGTTGCCCACAGTTTGTACGAAGTGTTCTCGAAAGTGTCGTTCTACGGTTTCTAAAATCAACACATTGCGCTTGCTTGTGTCCAAACGTACCTCGGCAGAGTCGGCCCAATGAACGCGGGTGAGTGTCTGCGCCACAAAATCGCCGCTGTTCATGCGCCCCTCTTCGGTAAAACTGTCGCCAATGATGTAGAGGTCAAGGTTTTTTTTGGTGCTTGGGTCAGTGTATTTTTTATTGCAGAGCTGGGTACTTTCCTTAAAATCGCCCAGATAAGCCATTTGATACAAATCGCCATAACGGTAGCTATCTGGAAACCAAACACTTGTAATCGACTGGGGCAGCCAGTTGTGGTTGCAGCCCACAATCCAGCAGGCCGAAAAAATCAATATTAAAACGTAGCTGAGTAGTTGGCGGGCCATCGGTTATTGTTCAACGGGTTTACCTAATTTTCAACGACCAAGTGTGTAATTTCTTGTTGGCATAACTGTAAATCAGCAGCTTGTTGTAGCCTTCTACCAAACTAACCCGCACGGGAATTTCGCTTGGAATGGGCTTGTCGCCGAGTTGGTTGCCATTTAATCTGTACAAAGTAGTAAAATTACCCGATTTAATGCTCAAAAATTGCACATCGGATCCCAAAAAATGATACTGAAAATTGTTACGCTCGGCAATAAGCCCCTTGGCTGCAAAGAGCTCCTTGCCTTTTTTGTCTAAGATGGCGTACTGCGTTTCAGATTCGCGGAGCAGTATCCAGTCGCGGTTGTTGTCGTCGGCACGGGTACGAAAAAAGTCGGCGGGGGCTGTACGCCGCAACTGGGTTTTGCTAATGAGCTGCCCGCTGAGGGTTACTTCAAATAGTTCGCCGTATTTGCTGATACCCACCAGTTGGGTACTGCCGCGTTCGGGCGCAAAAACGCCAAAGAATGGACCCGAAAATTTGGTTTTGAAGTCTAATTTGTAAGGAGATGGAATAACGCCATTTTCTCGAATCAAGCCCACTTGCCCAGCTGCTTGGGTAAACAAAAAATGGCGTTTGCCTTGGTATTCTACTTCGTGAATAGGCAGCAGCAGGTCGGCAAACGGCCGCGACTGATTGAGCATCATGGGGGGCTGGCTGGGGCTATTCCAAAGATACAAGAACCCCTCGGTATCTACCACCAGAAACCGAAAACTGCCTTCAATACCGCTTTCAAGGCGTTGAAGGCTACGAATGGTTTTTTGGTTTGGCAACGACTGCGGTGGCAGCGCGGTGTAGCGTTGCTTGTCGTCTTCGTCCACCAGATACAGGCTTTTTGTGGTGGCAAACACGTACTGTAAGCGGCCAATACTCAAAAAATCAACCGAGTGAATATCGCCCACGATGGGCGCATTTAGCTGCATAACTTTGCGCTTTTTCTCCTCTGCCAAAGGGTTAATGAGCTGGTAGTCAGCAGAAACTACCAATATCTTTTCCAATGCATTGGGATAATTGCGCACGGTATAAGGCCCGCTCATTGGGGCGTTTTCAAATGGCGTTGCTTGTTGCAAAAGTACTTTATTGAGCGTTCGGGTGCTAGTAATAGGAGAAGTACGGGCAAAGGCCAGCGACGAATAGGCCGCTCCTTTTTTGTACGCTGACTGAAAAACCAGGTGGTCGAAAGGTACCAGCTCCGTGATGTCGTAGTCGAGTTTATTGAACAAATAATTCAAGAATCCCGTACCCATGTACCCTTTGCTTTTGCGGGTGTTGATGAGCAGCGTAAAATTAGAAGGCCGTAAAGTTTGCTTCAGAAACGTATTGTAGAGCTTCGAGTTGGCCCAAGTACGCTGGTATTCCACGTCCACGAGGTAATCTTTGAGTACTTGGCGGTCGTTTCCATACACCACATAGTTTTGCGTAAAGGCCACGTAGCATTTGGGAAACCCTTTGAACAGCCCTCCGAATAGTACGGCGGGCAGTTCGGGCCAATCTACGTCATATACGTAACCGCCTTGAAATTGCTCCAACGGTACGCCGTTGTTTTTATTGAACAAAATGGCCAAACGGCGGTAAAATTTTTCCAAATCGCGGGTAGACTTGATTTGTTGCAGCACAATTTGCCCCTTGGTAAGCGTGTTATTGGGCTCTAATTGAAACAAAATCAGTTCTTTATTCAAAAAACGATAAAAAGAATCTATTCGTGCTTTGCCCAAAAGTGTGAGCAGTTGGTTGCGGGAGCGATTGGTCGAACCGGTCGAAATAGCTTCTAAGTTTTTACGCAAATTGGTAGAAAAAGTTGCTTCGTTGTCAAAGCCCAGTCGGTAGCATATTGCCGTATTGTTGGGAATAAAGAAGGTGCTTTGGAGTGCGCTACCTTTTTGGTCGTTGAGGGCGGCGAGGTATCCTTGCAATTTTATTTTTTTCCCTTTTGAAACAAGCGTAGGATTTTTTTGCGAAAACGATTTGGCAAGGTGAAAACTCTCCGTACCAGGCAAGAAGCCCAAAAAATAGAGTAAACCCGCGTTTTCGCCCAGCGCGGAGTCCATGCGTAGCGCATCAGACAGCAGGGCTGCGTCCAAAAAAATACTTAGCTCGCTGTCGGGCTCTTGAACGCTCTCAAAACGGCTGCTATTGGTAGCACTAAGGGGACTTCGGGCAAAACGCACCCAGTCTTCCAGCACATCGCCCGAGGTACACATTACCAAAAAGTTATTGAATAGGGTATAAGAAAAAAGCAATTCCGAGCGTTGGTTGCTCACGTCAAAGAGCTTCTGGTTGTTGTGCAAATGGCTCGTAATCCGCGCCCGCGTCGTGGCGGGTCCTTCGAGCCAAGTTTGGTCTTCAAATGGGGCCAATGGCACATAAATAAGGTACGTAAAACGCCCACTCGACGTTTTTTGGAGTGCGTAGGTAATGGTTTTATGCTGCAAAAACTGCGCCGTACGGCTGCTGTCGGTCGCCAAGAGCCGCAGTAAGTCGGTTTGGCGGGCAGCCAAATTAACCAGCGGCACATCGCGCAGCTCGACCCCTCCCCTTTGGACCCGAAACGTGGCATCTTGCAGCCGCTTACTCTGCACCACAAAAAAACTATTTTCGGGCAAATATTTCCAAACCGTGGCCGAAAAAGACTGCCACCATCGAAACCCAAACCAGCCAATAGCAAGCAGCGTAGCGGTGACCAAAACAATAGTAAAACGTCGGTTCACGGGGTTAATTTTCAAATATCGTATAACAAATCATAAACCCTTTATGGCTTTCACTTTGCCGTTGAGGTCTAAGCGAAAACGCAGCAATTCTTTAAAACTTTGGATACATACTTTGATGAGTTTCCAGCGCAAAATAGAAACCGTTCCAGTAAGTCGTTCTTTGTGCGTAATTGGCATATCAAACAGTTTTTGCCCTGCTTTTTTGGCCATTACTGCCAAGAAAATATTGGGTGCAAATGGCTCAGGATTGGGCAGTTGGGCGAGCAGTTTTTTTAGGTAGCTGCCCTTGATAAGCCGAAAAGGAATGTTACTATCGTTGATATACGTACCATAAACCAAAAAGAGCGTAGTTTTCAAGATACGGGTAATAATGAGCCGAGCGAAGGCATCGAATCTAATTTCGCGGTAGCCCAATATAAACGCCGACTCATTGCGCTTGGCCCATAGTTTGAGTACGTCTTGGGTAATAAACTGGTCGTCGCTGTCGGTCTGAAAAACGTATTCGGCGTTGAGTTCTACGGCTTTTCGATAGCCATTTACTACAGCCTTGCCGTGCCCGCCGTTGGGTTGGTGCACTACCAATAAGTTTTCTATTTGAGGGGCAATTTTATCCAATATTGCCTTGGTTTGGTCTTTCGAGCCGTCGTTGATTACAATGAGCTTGGTAGGCTTGTCGGGAAAAGTCTGGGTTAAGAAAGAAGTCCACATCTGCACTACATCTTCAATACATTCCTCTTCGTTATAGGCCGGCATTACAATTGCGAAGTAAAGGCTCATCTGTTTGATTAATGGTTTTTTAATGCCCCAAAATTAAGCAAAAGGTTGGAGTGTTTTGTCTATGATGCAAAAAATACGCATAATTGAGGCCAGAATAGCACGCAAAAACTCCAAAGACGACATGTCATGCACAAAAAAATAGCCCGCGTAGTTTCGTTTGTTGGCAATCCACTCCTGTTGGCGTTGCTCTGTGCTATCTATACCAATTTCCGCCTGTTTGGCTTTCGACAAGCCCTAACACGCACTGCTATTTTGGTACTGGGGAGTATTCTACCCATTTTTTTTTACATCAACCGTCGGGTATCGCAGGGTAGTTTTGACGACCACGACGTATCGAACCGTACCAAACGGCCTTCGCTCTATGTTTTCTCGTTGGCAGTTTTACTGGTTACGATTGGCGTATTGTATTATACTCATCAATCGCTGGCTGTTATCAGCGGGGCTTGGGCAGCTTGGTTGTTAGGGGCGGTATCTTTCTTGGTTAATTTCAAAACCAAAACCTCCTTGCACACGGGCTACGCTTTTTTAATTGGTTTTTTGACGCTCTCCTTTGATTTTTGGATAGGCCTCGGCCTTGTCTGTTTTGCATTTTTGGTGGGTTGGTCGAGGCTTGCTTTGGGCCGACACACTTTGGCAGAGGTGTTTATTGGTGCTTCATTAGGCTGCGGTATTGGTACTATTTTCTACCAGTTGGTGCAGTAAAGCAGCGCCACCCTTAACTGTACCGGTCGTTTCGCCAAGGGTAAGCGGTATTGGAATAGCCCCGTTCTTCCCAAAAACCCAGTTGGTTGGCCGACAGAAACGAGATGCGTTTTATCCACTTGGCCCCTTTCCAGGCGTATAGCTGCGGCGTAATCATGCGCACGGGGCCGCCGTGTTCTTTGGGCAATGGACCTCCATAAACGGTGTGCGCCAGCAGCACGTCGGGCTTCAAGGCTTCTTCGAGCGACACATTGGTGGTGTAAGTATCGTAGCCATAGCACATGATGTGCGTAGCCGTTTCTTTGGGCAACACCAAAGCGGCCAAATCCATGAGCCGCACACCTTTCCAAACCATATCGAGTTTAGACCAAGTAGTAACGCAGTGAAAATCGGAGGTATCTTCTACCTGTGGAAGCGCCATAAAGTCGTCCCATTTAAGCACCACGGGGTTTTCTACTTCGCCGTCAATGGTAAGCCGCCAGCGGTCGGGGGTGATATCGGGGTGGTAGCCCAAATCCAAGACGGGCCATTTGGTGGTAAGCACTTGCCCAACGGGCGTATTGGGCATTCCGTGGCGATTGACTGGGCCGCTGCCAAGTGGTTTTTGGTCGGCTACCGAGGGGGTATTTTTTATTTTTTCTTCAAAACGCGCCTTTAATTTGAGACGTGCTTCCACAATTCTGTCCAGTTTGCTGCTGTCTTCCATTTTTGAGGTTGAATGGTTGGGTGGTTTCTCAATGAAAACACCAATCTAACTAAATAAGTTATAAAAAGGGGGGGTTTTTTGGCAGTAGTCAATCCAGAAACAGGTCATTTTTATTTATCAAAGCATTGAAAATCAAAAACTTATGTATTCGTCAAACTACTATTTATTATTTTCCAGCTTATCATTTCTTTTTACGTGCTAAAAAAGCCTATCTTTGCGGACAATTTTCAAACAAATACTTTTTTGAATGACGGCCTGCGGGTCGTCCGCTGGGAAAAGTCTAACAATCCAAAACAAATCATGGCTACGGATTTCATTAAATTAGTAGAGGCCGAATTTGCGAGCAAACGCGAATTGCACCCCGACTTTCACGCTGGCGATACCATCAACGTACACATCAAAATTGTGGAAGGTACCAAAGAGCGGATTCAGGTTTTTACGGGTACGGTTATTCAGCGTCGCAATGCAGGCGGAAACGGCGAAACTTTCACGGTTCGTAAAATTTCAAATGGCGTGGGCGTAGAGCGTATTTTCCCCATTCTATCTACCAGTATTGACAAGATTGAGCTTGTGCGCAGTGGTTTTGTACGCCGCGCTCGTATTTATTATCTACGTGGCAAGCAAGGTAGAGCGGCCCGTGTGAAAGAAAAGAAAAAGAAGTAAAATCGCATCTTTGGCTCTGCCAAAAATAAGTGTAGGCCCCGTTTTGTTAAGCAGAAAAGATTTTCTGTCTAACAAAACGGGGCCTACTTTTTTACGACGTACTTTGTCAATGAGTCTAAAAACGCAAATTCCCCGCTTGTTGAGCGGGGAATTTGTCGGTAGTGCAGAAGGGAATATTATTTCGCTCCTTTTGCTTTTGCTACTACTTCGTCCGAAATACTTTGGGGAACAAATTCGTAGTGTGAGAACGTCAAGTTGGCCGTAGCTCTACCCGACGACATGGTGCGAAGGTCGGTTACGTAACCAAACAACGCTGACAGTGGCACGTCGCACTTAATGACCTGCGAACCTGCTTTGGTATCCATGCCTTTCATTACGCCACGGCGGCGGTTTAAATCGCCCGTGATAGGACCCGTGTATTCTTCGGGAGTCAAAACCTCAACGGCCATGATGGGTTCCATCAATTTGGCTCCTGCACTTTTAGATGCCTCGCGGAAACCAATTCGAGCGGCTAACTCAAAGGAAAGCGAGTCAGAATCTACGTCGTGATATGAGCCGTGGATCAAGCGAACCCGCATGGAGTCAATGGGGAAGCCCGCCAACGCACCGTTTTTCATGGCCTCGTCGAAGCCTTTTTGTACCGATGGAATAAATTCGCGCGGGATAACACCACCCACAATGCCGTTTACGAACTCCAAACCAGATTTTCCGTCTTCGCGGGGGCCCATTTCAAACACAATATCGGCAAATTTACCACGGCCACCGGTTTGTTTCTTGTAAACTTCGCGGTGCTCGGTGGTTTTAGTAAGCGACTCTTTGTAAGCCACTTGCGGGGCTCCTTGGTTCACTTCCACCTTAAACTCACGGCGCATGCGGTCAATGATAATTTCGAGGTGAAGCTCACCCATTCCTTTGATAATGGTCTGGCCTGTTTCTTCGTTTGATTCAACTTGCAGCGTTGGGTCTTCTTCAATGAGTTTACCAATTGCTTTTGAAAAGTTATCTTGATCGACGGCTTTTTTGGGTTCAATGGCATACCCAATAACTGGCTCAGGAAACACCATTGATTCCAATATAATGGGGTATTTCTCGTCCGAAAGCGTATCGCCTGTTTTGATGTCTTTAAAACCAACCACGGCGCCAATGTCGCCAGCTCCCAAACGACTAATGGCGTTTTGTTTGTTGGCGTGCATCTGGAAAATGCGTGAGATGCGTTCTTTGTTGCCCGAGCGGTTGTTCAAAACGTAAGAACCCGAATCTAACCCACCCGAATAAGCCCGAATAAAACACAGACGGCCCACGTAAGGGTCGGTTGCAATTTTAAAGGCCAACGCCGCGAAAGGCTCGGTTTCGCTGGGCTTGCGCGAAATCTCCGCGCCTGTATCGGGGTGCGTACCGATGATGCTCTCTTTGTCCATTGGCGACGGCAACAGGGCCATCACATAGTCAAGCATGGTTTGCACACCTTTATTTTTGAAAGACGACCCGCACAACATGGGCACTATTTTCATGCTGATGGTAGCTGCCCGCAGCGCTGCCAAAATTTCGGCTTCACTGATAGAGGCGGGGTCTTCAAAGTATTTTTCCATCAATGTGTCGTCAAATTCGGCCACGGCTTCGAGCAGTTTCTCGCGCCATTCGGTGGCTTCTTCGAGCATATCGGCAGGAATAGGTACTTCACGAAAGGTCATTCCCTTGTCGTCTTCGTTCCATTCTATACCGCGAAAGTTCACCAAATCAACTACGCCTTTGAATTGATCTTCGGCGCCGATAGGCAACTGCAACGGCACAGCATAGCTACCGAGCATTTCTTTTACTTGCTTGCAAACGTTCAAGAAGTCGGCTCCCGAGCGGTCCATTTTATTGACAAATCCCAAACGAGCTACGTTGTAATTGTTGGCCAAACGCCAGTTGGTTTCCGACTGTGGCTCTACACCATCAACGGCACTAAACAAAAACACCAAGCCGTCGAGTACGCGCAACGAGCGGTTTACTTCAACCGTGAAGTCCACGTGGCCAGGCGTGTCAATGATGTTGATGTGGTATTTTTGGTCGCGGTAGTCCCAATCAACGGTGGTTGCCGCCGAAGTAATGGTGATACCACGCTCTTGTTCTTGGGCCATCCAGTCCATTGTAGCTGCCCCGTCGTGTACTTCACCTATTTTGTGACTCACGCCTGCATAATACAAAATGCGCTCGGTAGTAGTGGTTTTACCGGCGTCAATGTGGGCGGCAATGCCAATGTTTCTGGTGAATTTTAAATCACGTGCCATGTTTGTTTGTGATTGTGATTGAGTCTGTTAAGTTCGTTATTGAACGTTTTAAAATTATTCTAAACCAAGTCTATCTAAACGAGGTCTTGAAAATCAGAGTGCAAAAGTACGCGTTTGCTTCCGAAAAAGCAAATAAGCTGTTTTATAAAAGATTGGTACAAAATTTGCTATTTGAGTTAATATGACAATGTTTAGTTGTCATATTAACAACCCTTCTATGGGCATTCTGACAAGGCAATGGGAAATTTTTTAGGTATAAAATACACTTTGGTACTGTTTTTGCTAACCGCTTTTGTGGCAGCAAACGGGCAACCGCGCCACCGCTGGGAGGCGGGCGCAGGACTGAGTGCTTTGGGCTATTTGGGTGATCTAAACCGCGAAGAGCTCATGTCGCGGGAGTTTAATCCTGCCCTTAGTCTGTTTTTGCGCCACACCGTAAGCGATCATTTTAGCCTGAAAGCCAACATGATAATGGGTAAACTGTCGGGCCGCGACAGTAACTACCCCCAGCGTGCTTCTCGAAACCTGTCCATGTCGTCGCCGCTGGTAGAAGGCTCGCTGGTGGTAGAGTGGGACATGTTCGACATGAACCCTGACTACTACCGTTATTCATACAATTACGACAATGCCTACACTCCTTACTTTTTTGGCGGAGTGGGGGTGGCTTATACCAGCCCCGACGTTGATTTTTCGGAAACACAAACGCCTTACGCGTACATCAGAGAAGGTATAAGCCGCGACAAAGTGGCCAATTACTCAAAATATAACATTGTATTTCCGCTGGGAGCAGGCATCAAGTACGACCTCAGTCCATGCGCGGGACTGGCACTGGAAGTAGCCTTTCGGATAACATTGACCGACTATTTAGACGGCGTTAGTGAAGCGGGAAATGTGCGAAAAACCGATGCTTATCAGCTGGTTACGCTCAAATACATGCACCGATTGGGCCGCTATCGCTGCTTTCCATTTAGACCCAGGCGTTAGCCAGTTTGCCGCTTGGTGTTTGGCATTTATTGTCGGATATTTGTCGCGTATTGGGTAAACCAGTAATTTAATTTCCTCAATACCAACGACTCAATAAGTAGTTAAGTATAAATAAACGACACTTTTTTTAAAATATGGCTAACTTTGCTTCATGTTACATATATCAGATCTTCCTTTGGAAGAAAAACAGACTTTAGAATCAGGAAAGCAAAATGGGAA
>Ga0335394_10000630_pt1 | contig 38046 bp, 26 predicted proteins | sample MAT03_FD_205741 | JGI IMG/M metagenome (GOLD analysis project Ga0335394, IMG submission 205741) | Freshwater microbial communities from Lake Fryxell liftoff mats and glacier meltwater in Antarctica - MAT-03 (spades assembly) (version 2) ...
CTGCAACGCGACACTTCCTCTCGTGGGAGCATCCGCGGCAAAAGGCTGCAAGCCGGCTGGAACGAAGACTTCCTCGAGCGCATCCTCTGTGGTTTTTCCGGCGAATAAGATGCAATTGCCCTGGGGGGAGCCCCCCCTTCGACGGACTTTTTTTTAGCTATCAGACTTCGCCACCGGCGCATCGCACCGTTTTGATTTCTCTGTGCCACTTTTGTGTCTCACTGTGACAGGGTTTGTGTCTGTCACGCCGCGCACCACCGCGAAAGGACTTGCGGCTATGTAGGACATAAACCCTGTCACGATTGAGACACAAATATTGGCCAGAAGACCGATTTAAGACACATCTTCTGGCATATGGCGCAAGCGATAACCAGATGGCCTGTGGTCCTAAACGGCCGGAAGCATCGCGGCGTGTCTGGCCCTGCCGAAGAGGCGTGACGATAACGACCTCATCCGCAGTTGATCGTGCGACTCGGCCGTTGCCCGGCAAAGTTCAACCAGCGTGGTTGAGAGGCGGGATACCGGATCCGCAACGTCGAGCAGACCTCGCATGGTATCACTGACCGGTCCTACGCGTCATTCGTGATACTTCTGTCGGGCGAACAGCAGCCCGTGTTCAAGAAGAGTCGAGCGCACCCCCCCAGAAGCATTGGGTATCAATTCTCGATTTCTTCGCTTCGTCAGCCTAAGTGGGACGGACGTCTTCACGTTTAGCCCGCGCCTTTGGCCGCTTTGATCTTGAGAGAAAGCTGAACAAACTGTCCGACCTGCTGGCTGAGCTTCATGAAGGTGTTCATAGCCGGCAACACCTCAGCAATCGCTGTCAACGAGTCGGGCGTCTCTCGGAGCGCTTCTTCTAACGCCTGACGTACACGGTACTGCATGAGCATCAGGTCGCCGCTTGCGGCGCCGAGCGCTGCCTGAAGAGCATCTTCCTCACTTAGCGAATCGTTGACGTGTTCCAAGATGCGTTGGACGCGTACATCGGCAGCATCGTCATCCCCGCCATCCGTTCCGGACAGGTCCGTTGCGGTCATTGGTTCTTCATCGGTCATGATAGGCACTCCTATGTACTTGGGTTCATCGGTTCAAAACATCGTTACGGTTTCCGAGGTCGACGTATCGCACGACCGTGGAACATCAGGCCCGCCTTCTCCAGCGGAGCCATTAGTCGGAGCTTCGTATCTCGCAGTAACGTACGGGCCTGTGTTTCTAGTTGCCGTAACCGGCGACTGCGGCGGTGAGCGGCTTGTAAGTCATCGAGCTCGGCTGCTATATGTTCCACCGATAGTCGGTCGGTCCCTAGGTACTTCACGCGCTGCCGTCCAGCCATACGGAAACGGAGCTTGAAGATGACGGTATCGCGACCGCGTCGTTCCCGGGTGATCGTTCCGTTATGCTCTAGCGCGGCGATTTCTTCGGCTTGGAGGCCGAGGGCTTGGAGCGCACCGCCGTCGGATTGAGCAACTTGACCGTCTTGGTCGGTTTGTTGCGGCGACATCCCTGAACTCCCTTAGTCAAATCGATCACGCAGTCGGACAGCGCCAACACCGACTCAAGCTGCTCTTTGGTGAGGATGTCGCCCGCCCGTGTTCCTTTTTCGCTGATGCTGCGGCGGATATTTTCGGTGAGAACTTGGACCTGCTGTTGCAACAGTCGACTCGTTTCCGCCAGGGCGAGTTCGGCGTTACGTTCCAGCGGATCCGATGCCTGAAGGGCTTCTTCTACCAAAGGATCGAAGCGTTGGCGTTCAACCAGTTCACAGAACTGGTCGTAGGCCTTCTGGCGTCCGAATTGATTCATCGAGTTCCGCTCTGCTTGCTGCCAAGCTCGATAGGCATCGATGTAAGTCGGTGCCGGCGACCGCTTGATGAGGAGATTGAGCTCCATGGCCGTCGCATCTTCGTCCATGCTGTTCAACAGCTCTGCACGTATCCGCTTGACGTTCTGGTATTGCAACCGATACCCAAGCCCCTTGAGTCGCTTTTCGCTCGGCTTCCACATACCAAGCGTATCAAAGTCAAGGTTAAGGAATTGGTGCAACTCCACCAAATGCGACCAGGAACTCGTCGCGGCGCGAATATCCGTGCGATCGACAGTGGCCAAAGACCAGTTCGCCAGAATGAGAGACAGAGGCCCTGTTTCTTCCGGTCCCTTCAGCTTGGGAGCCGGCAAGCCGATTCGAAATCTCTGACAGAGATAGTTCAACTGCCCCTTACTCAGGCGATGCCAATCGCCGCCGGGAATAGCCGCGAAGCCAATACTCCGCAATATCGCCATATCGGTCATCGAATAGGCAAGGACGACATGATCGTCCGCAGCGGCGATCAGCTTACTCTGGGGATGATCTTGCAACGCCGAGCACACCTCCCAAGTGTTATTTCCCAGGCTTTGCATCTGGGCGATCAGCGTAGTCGGTTTTTGATTGGGCGCGGTACGGATCGCCCAGACTGGTGCGCCGTCGACGAGCAGGCGATGGTGCAAGCTGACAATGTCCCCTGCGTCGATCGACACGACGCCCGCCTTGATCAAGTCTGCGTCGGAGAATTGTTGACGTAACTCCGCAAGAAGCGAAGTCTTATCGCTCGGCAAGCAGAAGAACGCTTGATCGCACGAAATGTCCTGCCAGGGGGACGGCAGCTTGTAGGCCGAACCGGTCTGCACGAGAGCCTCGAAGACGTCTTCCATGACTATGCGCCTTCCTGCGCTGCGAACTCTAAGCCTAGCATCTCGGTTTCAAGCGCGCCGTCGAACAAGCCGGTGTCCATGTCGAATGCCGACGCTGCCCAATCCGACAACGTCGTCGTCACCGGGCCCGCGGGGGCCGACGCGGCAGGCGGCGCAGGCTTCGGTTTTGCAGACCCTAATACCAGGCGAGAGAGCGGAGACTGAGCGACCCGACAAGCAGCCGACTCCTGCTCCGCCAAATGAGCATGACGCTGCAGGTCCTGCATTGCCGCCGCCGCGGCAACTCGATCCGCCTGCTTAAGGCGACGCCGCCCTACTTTGCTTCGTCGTTCCTCCGCCTTAATCGTCGACCGTTCCTGGGCATTCTCCATCCGCAACTTGCCCCGCTCGTGACGATCGCGGGCCTCGGCGCAAGAGGCCGCCAGCTTCTTGCCATCCAGCTCAAGTCGCTTCTCCGAGCCCTGCAGCTGAAGGTACAACTTGATAAATTTCATGCTGTTGCGGTCCGAACCGAGGGGCATGTTGGCGGCTTCGTCGAACTTAAGATCCAACTTGAGCTTGCGCTGAAATAGTCGCTCGGCCTCATTGACCGGAGCGTCTTCGTCGAGCTCTAAGATCGCGTTCACGCCGTCGACGCCGGCTACCAGCGCCAGCTTCATTCGCGCCGCCAGCGCCGTGTTACCAGCTTTGCACTCGGCTTCGATCACTTGTCCCGACAGCCAACTCACGGCACTGCGCATTTCCCGCACGTCGAAGAACAACCGCTCCCAGACTTCGACGACCGCTGGCTCGACCCCGACTCGCTTGGCAATCGTGTTCGTCGGTGAATCGACGAGAATCATCAGCTTCATGACATCGGTCTTCGCGTCGTCGTCATTCACCAGGATTGCCGCGGCGATAGCCGGGTGTTTTTTCCTGGCCCGGATGATGCCGTCTTCCCCGTCGGCGCACTGCGCGTAGTACTTGGCCGTGTCAATCGTCAGCGGATCCCAAGCGCGGGCCGAGCTCTGATCGGCCGAGTTCGCTAGTTCCTGGGCGGCCCCGCTGCGCCACTTCGGTCCGCGAATGCTTCGCTGCCCCCGCAAGAACTGTTCACGCATCCCTGATTCCATCGTCAATCCCTCATCCTTCGGCGACTCGCAGGTAAATCGGTCCTCTTGTCCGACCGTGCACGCGATACATCTTCGGCTCCTCGTCGGTTCATCCGAGTTGCCGCCAACCTCGAATCTCGGCTCCTCGAGTCGTCAATCCTTGCTGGGCAAGTTCCTCCGCCAAGCGTCGTCGCGCAGCCTTCATTTTCTTGCGAACGTCTTTCCGAACGAGGGCCCAGAATCGTTGCTTTTTCCGCTGGTCTTGAAGGTGCTCAAGCCGACGACGTGCTTCAGCGACGACGAAGCCTTCACGACCAAGATAAACGGACACTTGCCGCCGATCGCTTCCTCGGCAGACCAGCCGATAGTAGGGGCCGACCCGGCGGCCCCCGCGCAGGCGAAACGTCGCGACGATCGCCCCTTGTCGAGCCAATCGCTCGCCATGTTCCGAAATGAACCGCTCGATCGCCTCCAAGCGTTGGTCAACAGAATTGCGTTTTTCCATGGTTGACTCGCCTTAGAACGCCGGCGGCCCCATCGAGATGACCCGCGGCTGCAGCGACAGCTTGCGCAGGCGGAGCAGGGCGTTGATCGCTGTTTGTTTGGCGCTAACCGTACGCAGATGGCGATTGATCGCCTTTTCGCGAGCCCCTCGATCACCGCAAGTCGCCCCTGAAGCGAGGTCGAACTGTAACCCCAGTTCGAGCTGGTCGATCAATTCTTCAACGAGCATGAACACGATCGTCGTTCCCGCGGCCCGTTCGAGCGCGTCGAGCGGAGCCACGACGAGCTGCTGATAGGCCGGTTCGATGATCGCGTCGAACGCGGCCTGGAAGGCCGCGGGTTGCGCTTCAAGGTCAAACGTTTCCGGCAGGAAGTACGGCCGCGATCGCGGCGATTTGGCAACGGACTCCATGGCATCCTCCGTGCTGTTTCGTTGCATTTTCGATGGCAGGTGGCGTAGGATCACTTATCGTGATACACTATTAGGGTATACAAATAGGGTATACTAGTCCAACAAAATCGAGGATGGCGATGGCCAAAAAGACTGACGTAAAGACTGCCGATTCGGACGATTCACGTGAGGAACTGCGGAAGAATCGGCTCGAGAGTCTTCTACAAGTACTTGAGAAACAGGGCCTTACGCAGGGCGATATTGCCCGCCGCATTGACGTGCCCGCTCAGTATCTTTCCGATGTCAAGTCCGGACGAAGATCGTTAACTGAGCTCTTCGCTCGACGCTTCCAGGACGAGTTTGGCGTTGACCACCATTGGCTGCTCGGCAACCGAGGATCCATGGAGGTGCCCCGACTCGATCGTGGCGGCCCGCCAACTTCTGCTGGCCGGGTCTGGCTTCCCGTATTCGCGCATCCGCTCTGCGGCGACCCATTCACCGTGCCGGACTGGGACGGCAGCTCTGTCGAGATTGCAGGGGCCGCCGCCATGAGAGTCCTCCAGGCCGATCGCCCCTACGCCTTGCGCTTCGGCGCCGACGATTGTCGACACCGATTGCGGCGCGGCGATCTAGTGCTCATCTCACAAGCGACTAGCGATAAGGCCGACATCCAGGTCGTTAAGGTAGGACCTAAATTGCACTTGGCACGGCGCATCCAAGAACATCAATGGGAGTTTCTCAACCAGCAGGCATCGATTCGCGGCGAAGCAACTGTCATCGGACACTGCCTGGGGATTCTCTGGGGAGTCCTTTAGTGGATCGCTTCCCAGGCAGAGATCGGCCACCATCCACTCAAAGCCAGATCGAGCGACGGCCCCTGAAGCCGTTCGGCCCAAGTCTTCATCGATGATCTCGATCTCTTGGCAACCTAGCGACTCCAGCCGCGCACGCATCGCGTACTGAAGGCGACGGATTCCCTCGCCACCGGTGCTGCGCCGGTCTCGGATGCCATTGTGACCGGAGTTCCCAGGTTACCACGTCGGTGACGCAGCGATGTTGCCGCGTCGTCGCCCACCTTCGCGACTGTCGCGTTCGTTCCCCGTACTCGCGCCACGCGCCACCTTGCCCAGACGCGGCAAACGTGGGTGGCTGCAAGGTTGCCACAGGTACTTCCCGGGCCTCCGTTGGTGCCACGCCAGTGGGAACCGCCACGCTATAGGGCAGAGTTTGCTTTGGGTGGACCGGCCCGCCACAATGAGTGCTTACTTTCACATCATCTCTCTCCACGGTGAGGCTCAAGCGTGGCCGGCAAGACCCAGAAAGAGACTATCGAGTACGATGCCAAGTTCCTGGCCGATTGGAACACGTTCTGTGACTCCAAAGGCTACGTGAAGCGACAGGCGACTCACGCTTGCCGGATTGCGTTCATGAAATCGCTCTCCGCCGATGAACGGGAAAAGTTCATGGGTCAGGCCATCACGCAGGTGGTTGCCTCACGACAACGAAAAAACGGGAAGTGACGCACGACGGCATCGTGAATCAGGATCCGCGCCAAGCACGACCGCGTTGCCAAAATGACGCCCGCTCTCCACAATGAGTGGAGTGTCCCGTTTAACTTGAGGCCTGAGTGGCGAGCAACACCCAGCATGAGACGAAGGCGGGCACCAAGATCCTGCACGATTGGATCGCTTTCTGTGAATCCAAGGGCTTCGTGAATGGGCAGGCACCGCATGCTTGCCGACTGGTTTTCATGGGATCGCTTTCCGCCGATGAGCGAGAGATTTTCATCTCACAGGTTATGCAACTGGATGAGTTCGCGGGAACACCAAAACGGGAACGCGATTCCGCCGGGCGAAAGGCACCTCCGTTTAAGCCGTTTCCACGCTGAGCGGATCTGACTACCAACGCCGCTGACCGATGGCAACCGCCGGTTCAGATCGGCTAAAGTGGCGAGAACTCGCGCAGAAAAGTGCTAAATGTCGTGACACACAGCTGGGTAGTTCCCGCGAGCCCCTTGCATCGTCGCCGTTGCATCGGCCCTCGTCCACGACCGCGACCAGGGGGTTTGCAGGAAATCGTAGGCCGAAGGCCAGGAATTCGACTGGTCCCGTTCGTCGCCTCGGCGCACTAATGGGGGTATCTCAGGGCTTACCGGGCCTGGATCGGTTCCAGGCTCAACCTAAAATTGAAATGTCGGACAAACGGAATTCCCCATGTTGCATTGTCGACAAGCCCGTGATCACCGACGGAATCCGCTGCGGCTTCTGGCATGGTTCGCTGCTGCAATGGCCGCCAGCGCCATTCTGTTCGCCACCTCCGATGCCGATGCCCAGACGAAGCAGCCTCCGATTGTCCTGAACATCAACCCGCCGCACGTCTCGACCGATAAGTCGATCAAGTACGACTATGACATCGTCTACGTGCGGGCGCCGCGCTACGGTGATGAGAAGGTCGCTCGGTTCGCTGAGGTATTCAACCCCATGGCCATCGATCCCGGGGCCGATTTGGTGTTGCTCAAGCCCGACGGCAGCGAAGAGGTTCTGGTTGAGGCGGGCACCGGCGCCGTGGCCGACCCGTATGTTTCGTTCGACGGCGATTGGGTCTATTACGCATTGCTGCACGATCAGACGAACGTGCCGGCGGGGGGATTTCCGCGCGGCGGGTCCGACATCTACAAGATCCATCTTCCCACGCGCAAGATCGTGCGGCTCACTCATCAGGAGCGTACGCCGAACACCGGCATCCTCTCGGAGAAGGCAGTTGCAAATCAACCGGTGTTCAACCTGGGCCCCTGCCCTGCTCCCGGTGGCAGGTTGGTATTCACCAGCACCCGCAATTTCTTCGACCCACCCAAAGGCTACACCCAGGGCAACTTCCAGTTGTTCGCGATGGACGACGACGGCGGCAACGTCGAGATGATCGGCCAATTAAATATCGGCAGCGCCCTGCATCCGACCATCCTGCGCGACGGTCGGGTGATGTTCAGCAGCTACGAGAGCCAGGGCCTGCGCGACCTGCGCAACTGGGGCCTGTGGTTCATCTATCCCGACGGCACGGGTTGGGGGCCGCTGGTTTCCAGCTTCCAGGAATCGGACGTTTACCACTTTCAGACGCAGTTGACCGACGGTTCGATCGTCTTCGAGGCCTACTACAATGCCAACAACTTCGGTTTCGGCACGCTCTACAGCATGCCGGCCTTGGTAGATCAGGGGTATTCCGCCTTCGGCCCCGCTTATCGCAACGACATTCGCAACCCACCGCTGGAAAACACCCGCAAGCCCCGGTTCTCGTTCACTCCCCATGGTTTGAAGTCCGTGACGCGTTTCGTCAGTTCTTTCGACTCGCCCGCCCAGAATTTCGACAAGGACGACTCGGAATCGGCGCGGGTGGGCAAGTACACGCATCCGTCCGGTGCGCCGGACAACCATCTGCTGGCCGTGTGGTCCCCGGGCGCCGTCAACTCCAACGGCAGTTTCCGCAAACACTGGCTGCCGCGGGTCGACTCGGGCATTTACATGATTCGAAACGGCTCTCCGATCGATGAGCCGGGCCAGATGCTGCTGGTGAAGAACGACCCCAAATACAACGAGCAGTGGCCCCGCGCGGTGGTGCCCTATCGTCGCATCCACGGCGTGGATCAGCCGCAGATCAAGGCGGCGCCGGCCAATGACGGCAAAGCTCACGCGGCGTTGCCGGCCGGCTCGCCCTATGGGCTGGTGGGAACGTCGAGCATGTACAAGCGCGAGAGTTTTCCCAACGGCGTGGTGCCCGAAGGCAGCGTGACCGCCGTAGGTGCCGACAAGGGGAAGCTGCGTGGGCTGCGTCAGTTCAACGCGAACTGGCCATTTCACGACGATTGGAATGCGCAGGGCAGCGAGTGCGGCCTGTACGAGAACGAGCGGGTACACGCCATTCGCATCGTCGCCCAGGAACCGACATCCCGCGGCAAACGGATGTTCTGGAACTGGGGCACCGAACGGTATCGCATCCTCGGCGAGATCCCGGTTCGGAAATTCGACGGCGGAGCAGAGGCCGCCGCTAAGGTCGAAAGTCAGCCGGTCGATCCCGATGGCCATCCGGATACGAGCTTCCTGGCCCGAATTCCGGCCGATACCGCGTTTACGTTCCAGCTATTGGACAAAGACGGGCTGATGCTCACGATGGCGCAGACTTGGCATCAGGTTCGCCCCGGCGAGATTCGCCACGACTGCGGCGGCTGCCACGCCCACAGCCAGAAGCCCACGCTGTTCGCCGAAACGGCTGCGGCTCGGCCCGACTACAAGATATTCGACCTGACGACCAAGACGCCGCTGTTGACGTCGAAGCAGCATGACGAGACGCAGCGACAATGGGACACCAAAGACGCCAGCGGGCTGCGCTATGCCGAACGGGGCGGGCTCAATGTGGAATTCTATCGCCATGTGGCGCCGATCTTTCAGAAGAGCTGCGCCGCCTGCCATGGCAAGTCGCTAGAAGAACCGGCTGCCCGTCTGGTGCTCGACGATCTGGAACTGATCGCCGTCCCTAACGTCGGGGGCGGAAAATTCACCGGCACCACCGGCAAAGTGCCCGCCACGTATGCCATGCTGGCGATGGGCGCCACCGATCGCTACGGGCACAAACACGTCAACGGTGACTGGATTACTCCGCAGGTGTCGCGCTACGTGCGCAGCTACGCCGCGATGCGCAGCCTGCTTGCCTGGAAGGTGCTCGGCCGGCGCACCGATGGCTGGAGCAACGACGATTTCCCATCCGCCACCACGCCCGGCGATCTGAAGACGCTGCAACGGGCCGGCGTGCCGGTCACGGGCGACAAGCAGGCCGCGATCTACGCCGACGTCGACTACCTCGGCAGCGTCATGCCGCCGGTTGCCGCAGTCAAGGCCGGCAAGGTCGGGGTGCTTTCGGACGAAGACCGGCGAACCATCTTCCGCTGGATCGACCTCGGCTGTCCCATCGATCTGGAATACGACCCGAAGAATCCCAAGGCCAACGGGCCTGGAAGTGGCTGGATGGACGATGAAACCCGCCCGACCATCACGCTCACGCAGCCGACGACTGGTCGCCTTGAGAAGCTGTCGCAGATTCTCCTTGGCATGTGCGACGCTTACACCGGATTGGACATGGACAGCTTTGCCGTGACGGCCGATTTCGAAGTGGACGGCATCGCAGCGGGCGACAACCTGGCCGCGCGGTTCGTGCCCAGCGCCGAAGGCGTGTGGCAGTTAACCCTCAAGACGCCGATCACGGCGCTGGAGCGCGGCACACTGACCGTCTCGGTAAAAGACCGCCAAGGCAACGTGAACCAGATCGAACGCCGGTTTTCGGTCGGTAAGAATTGAGCGCCTTGGGGGCGAATCAACATCGCCTTTTTCGCGGGCCAAGCTCTTCATAGCGATCGTCACGTCGATTCGCCCCGAGATACCCCCATGAAGTGCGCCAAGGCGACGGAAGGGGAACTCGATTGTCCTGGCCTCCGGCCTACGATTTCCCCCAACGCCCCCCAGCATGTTTCAGGCGCATGCCCGATCCCTACTCTGCCGCTCACTACACCGACTGGCGACAGAAGTTGGAGAATCAGACGTTACCGTTCGGAGCGTTCGGCGAGAACTTACGGTCGAAGGATTGACGGAAGCCGACGTGTGTATCGGTGATATTTGGAACGTGGGCTATGGAGCCACGGTGCAGGTGTCCCAGCCCCGCCAGCCGTGCTGGAAATTAGCCCGACGCTGGCGGATCAAGACTTTGGCCTTACAAGTCCAGGAGTCGGGCCGCACTGGCTGGTATTTTCGAGTCTTAATCGAAGGGCTAAGGCGGGAATCGCAGCGAGTTCCGCCGCAGCATGCTGGTCGTCCATCCCGATCCCGCCAAATGCCTCATCGGACAGAACGAGCCCTCATGATCCGTAGTATAGGCCAGGGTCAGCCTCAAAGAGTGGCGTCCTTATGAATGGAGATCGCCGCGTTGAGAAACTGGGAGCGTTAATTGCTTGACTTGGATTCAGGAAACACGCTAACATATCAACATACGTCAATTCGTTGTGGCAGAGATCCATGCAGCGGTGTGGGCAGCCCTGCAAAAACATCGAGTCCGACCTGTGGGGGTACTGCGATGTCACGAACGCTACTGACTGCTGGATGTTGTTTCTGCATATGCAGTTGGGCGTTCGGATCGGAGCCAACCGGCGATTCGACTCGCCTGCGGGATCGGATTGACGCCGCGATCGAAGCCCCGCTAGCGGGGCAAGTTTTGCCCGCGGCCGATGACGCTGAGTTCATGCGTCGAATCCACTTGGATCTCACGGGGCGGCTCCCCAGCTCGGCCGAAGTGCGGTCCTTTCTGGCCGATTCGACCCTTGAGAAACGGGAACACTTGGTCGATCGCCTGCTCGATAGCCCACGTTACGCCCGACGGATGGAGGCCGCCTTCGACGTGGTGCTGATGCAGCGCCGTCCCCAGAAGCACATCCCGCTGGCCGATTGGCGAGAATACCTGCGCCGCTCATTCGATGAGAACAAGCCGTACGATCAACTGGCACGCGAGATCCTCTCCGCCGACGGCGTCGACCCGAAGCTTCGCCCGGCCGCCCGCTTCTATCTCGACCGGGAAGGCGAGGCCAACCTGCTGACTCGTGACGTGGGTCGGCTCTTCCTGGGGCGCGACATGCAATGCGCTCAGTGCCACGACCATCCGTTGATCGATGCCTACAAGCAGGAGCATTACTACGGGCTGTTCGCGTTTGTCAGCCGGGGCTTTGTTTACAACGATCCGAAGCAAAAGCAGGTCTTCTTCGCCGAAAAGGGAGAAGGAGACGTGGCCTTTGTTTCCGTGTTCGACAAAAACAAGACCAACCGCAATACGGGTCCTCGGCTGATGGAAGCGCCCCCCATCGCCGAGCCGAAGTTCGACAAAGGGCAAGAGTACGTCGTTCCGCCCTCGAAGGACGTGCGGCCCATTCCAAAATTCAGCCGTCGGTCGCAACTTGCAGCCAATGCCACCAGTGGGATCAGTCCAGACTTCAACCGCAACATCGCCAATCGGCTGTGGGCTCTCATCATGGGCCGCGGCCTGGTCGAGCCGGTCGACTTCCACCATCCCGACAATCCTCCTTCGCACCCGGAGTTGCTCGATCTATTGGCCCAAGAGTTCGTGGCCCTGAAGTTCGACGTCCGGGCGTTCGTGCGCGAACTGGTTTTGACCCGGACCTACCAGCGATCGAGTAGTGTCCCGGACGGGATGTCCCCCGAGCAGGCCGCACCCGCGAAATTCGCAGTTGCTGTACTCAAACCGCTTTCGCCAGAGCAGCTCGCCTGGGGTTTGATGGACGCTCTGGGAGTAAGTGCCGCGCCCCGCGCGGCCGAACTGGCGAAGATGCAGAGCGATCCCCGGCTGATGGACATCTTCCGATCGGATACCAAGCGGGCACGCCTGCAGGAAGAGTATCTGGAGCGGGCGGTCTCTACCGCGCTCCAAGGAAATGTCTCGCAGTTCGTCTCGCTATACGGTGGCTCGCCCGGCGATGGCGACATTGGCTTTCAGCCGACGGTACAGCAGGCGTTGTTTGTGGCCAACGGTTCGGCACTGCGAACGTGGCTGGTCGGCGGCGGAACGCTCGTGGCCCGCGTAGGGGCGGTGCCCGAGTTGCCGAATCTCGTGGATGAGCTTTATTTGAGCGTCCTGACCCGACTGCCGAGCGAGCAGGAGCGGATCGACGCGGTAGAGTATCTGATCCGCGGCGGAGATCAGCGAGCGTTGCTGGTGCAGGAGCTGGCGTGGGGACTCTTGGCCTCGGCCGAGTTCCGATTCAATCACTGATTGTGGCAGGCACTTGGCCTGCGTGGAGTTACTGAGCCAATTCGTTACAGGCCCAACGCCTGTCCCAATGCGAGAGGAACCGCTCATGACCCGCCGATCCATTTGCCAACCGCACGAGCATCTGCTGGCTCGTCGCGAGCTTTTGGGAGGGCTGACCGCCGGAGGAGTCTTGGCCGGCTTTGGCGGCATGGTCCGCCCGGCCGCCGCCGAGCAGCTCTCCAAGACGCAAAAGAGAGTATTGGTGGTTTTTCTGGCGGGTGGAGTGAGCCAGCTCGAGACCTGGGACCCCAAACCCGGCACTCCCACTGGCGGTCCCTTCCGGGCCATCTCGACCAGCGTGCCGGGGATCCACATCTGCGAGCTCTTGCCACACACGGCTAAGCAGATGCACCGCATGGCGCTGGTTCGAGGGATCAACACCAAAGAAAACGACCACGGCAAGGGGGCCTACTGCATGCAGACGGGCCGCAAACAGGAAGCGGCCAGCGACTATCCGCATCTGGGGGCACTTTCGGCCCGATTGATGGCTCCGCCGAACGACCCGCTCCCCGGATTCATCCGCGTGACGCCAAAGGGGGAAGGCTCGGGTAAGGACTCGGCCTATCTCGGGCCTCGCTATGCCAGCGTCTCGTTGAATGATGCCAAGCCTCCGGCGAATCTCGTTCGTCCCGACGGACTCAGCGAATCGGCCGATTCCGCCCGGCAGCGGGTGCGCGCATTGGCCGACGAACGGTTCCTGTCCAAACGAAGGACGGCGATGACCGACGCTTATACCTACTCGTACGAGCAGGCCCGTCAGCTCATGGAGCGGGCCGATGTGTTCGATGTCACCAAGGAGCCGGCCAAGGATCACGAGCGTTACGGCTCGCACGATTTTGGTCGGCACTGCCTGCTCGCCCGGCGGCTGCTGGAGAGCGGCACCACTTTTGTGCAGGTCTCGCACACAAACTACGACAGTCACTACGAGAACTTCGAGTTCCACATCGAGCAACTCGGCGAGTTCGATCGCACGTTTGCCACTCTCCTTACTGACTTGGCCGACCGAGGCATGCTGGAAAGCACGCTTGTCGTGGTGATGTCGGAGTTTGGTCGAACTCCGAAGATCAACCAGGGCTATGGCCGGGACCACTGGGGAACCGCCTGGAGCGTGGCCCTGGCCGGCGGCCGGATTCACGGCGGTGCCGCGGTTGGCAAGACGAACGACCAGGGCACGGCGGTCGTGGAACGCGAGGTTGACCATGGCCACTTGTTCCATACCTATCTGGAGGCTGTCGGGCTCGACTCGACGGCCACGATCGACGTTGGCGGGCGGGAGCTGCCGGTGGCCGATCCGTCGCGGACGGCTATCAAGGAGTTGCTGATATGAGCGACGCCAAGCCGGAAAACGCAAACTCGCCCGTGGCTTCGACCGCCGCGGTACCAACTCCTGCTCCGGCGGCAACTCCGCCAGCTCCTCTCACCGTCGATCCCACCAAGACCTACATTGCGGCGCAGTGGAAGGCCAAGTCGCCGTTCATCTCCTGCCGCTGGGACCCGCAAGGCCGCTATGTCTTCGCCGGAGCGCAGGACAACACGGTCGTTCGATTTGATGCCTCTGGCAAGACCGTCGAGTTGGCAGGCCATGACAGTTGGGTTCGCGGCATCGCGGGTACGCCCGACGGCAAGACGCTGCTGACGGGGGGCAACGATGGCCGACTGATCTGGTGGCCCTTGGCGGACGAAGCGCCGAAGCCCCTTCGCAAGATCGACGCCCATCAAGGCTGGGTCCGCGCGGTCGTGATGAACCGCGATGGTTCCCAGGCGGTGACCTGCGGCAACGATCACCTGGTTCGCTTGTGGTCGGTCACCGATGGGACTCTCGTGCGGGAGTTCAAGGGACATCAGAGCCACGTCTACCACGTGGCGTTGCACCCAGACGGCAAAGAGCTGGTCTCGATCGACATCAAGGGAAACCTGAAGCACTGGGACCTGACTGACGGACGCGAGGTCCGTAGTTTCGCCGCGGCCGACCTGTTCAAGTTCGATCCCGTGTTCCACGCCGACATCGGCGGAGCGCGCGGCATGGAGTTCAGCGCCGACGGCAAGACGCTGGCCTGCGCAGGGATTACAAATGTGACGAACGCCTTCGCGGGGATCGGCATCCCCGCAGTAGTGCTGATTGACTGGGAAAAGGGGACGAAGAAGCAGCTGCATCGTGCCAAGGCCGACTACCAGGCATCGTCCTGGGGGCTGAACTTCCATCCGGCGGGATTTGTGGTGGCCGTCGACGGAGGAGGAGGGGGCGGACACCTGTTGTTCTTCAAATCCGAAGCAGCCAACGAGTTCTTCACGTTCAAGCTGCCGGGCACGGGGCGCGACATGCATCTGTCCCCCGACGGACTTCGCGTCGCGGTAGCCCATTTTGACAATCACGTGCGAGTGTATGAATTGCGGGCCAAGCCCGCGTGAACGGCACTCCGCGAAGCGCGAAAGCGCGAGCGAAGAGAAGTCCAATAACCGAGGATTCGCGAATGCTGACGATCTACGATCCTGCCCAAGGCAAGACTGCCCTGTCGCGCCGCAACTTCATCAAGATCGGCGGGCTCGGGGCCGCAGGACTGACCCTGCCGCAACTCTTCTCACTGGAAGCTGATGCTGGAGTCACGCGGTCAACCAAATCGGTAATCCTGGTCTACTTGGTGGGCGGACCGCCCCATCAGGACCTGTTCGATTTGAAGCCCGACGCCCCGGCCGAGATCGCCGGCCCGATGCGGCCGATCGCCACAAGCGTTCCTGGGATCGAGATCTGCGAGTTGCTTCCCAAAATTGCCCGCTCCATGGAGAAGTTCGCGGTGATCCGCTCGCTGTGCGACGCGCAGGCCAATCACGACGCGATCCAGTGCTACACCGGGCGGACCAAGGCTGGGCGCGTTCCGGCCGGGGGCTGGCCACAGTTTGGCTCGGTGGTTTCTCGCGTGCAAGGTGCGTCCGCGGCCAGTTCTGTCCCTTACGCCAGCGTCTGCTACGGTTGCTCCCACGGTCCCTACAACGAGCCGGGCCCCGGCTTCCTAGGCGTGGCCCATTCTCCCTTCCGTCCCTTGGGCGAGACCAAGGATGATATGGTCCTGAATGGGATCACGACGGATCGTCTGGCCGACCGAAAGCGGTTGCTCGCCAGTCTCGACCAGTTCCGCCGCGATGCTGACACCAGCGGCATGATGCGCGGGCTCGATTCCTTCACCGAGCAGGCGATGGGGGTTCTGACCTCGTCGCGGTTGGCCGAGGCCCTCGACATCTCGAAGGAAGATCCGCTGGTCTGCGCCCGCTATGGGACCGGCGACCCGACGAAGTTCATGGACGGCAATGGCGCGCCGCGTGTGCCACAGAGTTTTCTGGTCGCGCGGCGGCTGATCGAGGCTGGCGTCCGGGTCGTAACGGTGAACTACAGTAAGTGGGACTGGCACGGCGGCGCGAACAACTCGATCTTTAAGCGCGAAGAGGAAGACTTCCCGGTCTTCGATCAGGGGATTAGCGCCCTGGTCGAGGACCTGCACCAGCGCGGCCTTGATAAGGACACCACGGTGCTCGTGTGGGGTGAGTTCGGCCGGACTCCCAAGATCAGCGCGCAGGTGGGCCGCGACCATTGGCCGCGAGTGGCATGCGCCCTGATGGCCGGTGGCGGCATGCGGACCGGTCAGGTGATCGGCGTCACAGACCGCTTTGCTGGCGAACCGGTGGCGCGGCCGGTTAGCTTCCAGGAGGTATTCGCCACGCTGTATCACAATCTAGGGATCGACCCTCGTCGCACGACAGTCCCCGACCTGCACGGCCGCCCGCAGTACCTGGTGGACGACGAGGCTTTGCCGCTCCGCGAACTGGTTTAGGAACGCTGATCGTCTGTGCTTCCGAATAAATCCATCCGTGCTGCGTGTCACAACATTCTGGACTTTTCTGCGCGAGTTCTCGCCGTTTTACTTGTTCGGACTACCGATTTCCATGCAGCCAATTGATGCCGATTTTCGCGCGGGTCACCCACCACGAGCTGGCCAGGAAAGGTCGAGAACGCCATCCTGCAGTCCAAGGTGGTCCGGGTCACACCGCAGGAACGATCCCGCCTCTTAAAGTTTAGTCGACTCGTCGGCGACCAGATCACCGATGGCAACCGACACTCCAGATCGGCAATATGACGAGAACTCTCGCAGAAAAGTCTAGAATGTCGCGACACACACTGGGCGGAACGTTGAGGGGCCGTCGCACTTCCAGTTTGGCTCTTACCCGCGTCCGTGAGGAGGAGCGTCATGCGACTCGCAATACTGCGGCTGTTTTTCTGCGGCGTGGCGATGATCGTGTGGCAATGCCGGACCGATGCCGACGAACCGCGGCCCGAGGCCGAACAAGCGTTTGCGTACGCCAAGCTGACGCCGGTCGCCGAGAAGTACGTACTCGTCGACGATGTCTTCCCAAAATTTGAATTCGCCGACCGAGCCGAGGCGGGCAGGATCCTGGGCGACTATCAACTGGAGGTCGAGTTCCACGACGCCGCGGGGCCGGTAACCAAGGCCACCGCGCCGGGCCGCTATGGCGCGGTGGTGCGAATCACGCCTGAGCCGGGCCGCAAACTCCCCATCTCGCGGCGTTTCACGAGCCTATACCGCCTGCCGGATCGCGCCAACTTTGAACAGCAGTCCGCGGCGCTGGTCGCCGGATTGAAGACGCTTCGTTGGAACTTCAAGGATGTCCCCGGAGCGAATACCGCCGAAACCGCGCAGCGGCTGGCAGCCTGGCACGAGATCCCCGCCGGTGATGACCCTAGCAGCTTTTACCACCAACCGATCGAGAAGGACCGGCAGTGGTGGATCGGAATCAAACGGCGGCTATACGGCTACGAGGGGCAAGCGAAGTACGATCTCCCGTTTCGGGGGCCGCGACGAGCGGCGAAACCTGCCCCCGTGATCCGGACCGGGACCAATGGCCAGGCAGGTGTGAAGACTGACTTCTCGAAGAAGGTCGATGAGACACTCGCGCGCTGGGCCGAGGACAGTCCTGAGGGCTTCGACGTCTGTATCGTACGACGTGGCATCACCGTCTTCGAAAAGTCATACGGCAACTACCGCGGCCAACCCGTGACGGCTGCAACGAAGTTCCACCTCACCTCGACCAGCAAATTCCTCACGGGCCTGATGCTGATGATGTGCGTCGACCGGGGTGTGCTGGATCTCGACACGCCGATCACGGAGATGCCCGGCCCCTTACATAAAGTAGTCTCGCAGAAGCCCCTTACGATCCGCGCACTGTACACCCACACGGCGTTTACCGATCCGATGGGGTTGCCGCCGACGCCCGACCTCGAGGAGCGGCTGGCCATCGCGCTGCCGCATTTGCCGATCGGGCAAGGCTATCAGTACACCGGGACCAGTCTCGAACTGGCATGGGCGCTGGTCTCGACGGCAACGGGCCAGTCCATCTCGACCTTTGCCCGCGACCAACTTCTCGAGCCGCTGGGTTGCCGGCACACCGAGGTCTTCAACACCGGCGGAGCCACCGAAAGTACGGCTCACGACCTGGCCCGCGTCCTGCAGATGGTGCAAAACGGCGGTTCGTACGGTGACACGCAGTTCCTAACGTCCCAGACCGTCCAGGAAATGCTGCCGCGACGTCTGACCAAGACCCTGGGGCCCTACACCAACGACCGAGAGTGGGGCATCGGCGCTATGCCCTGGAAGGTGAGCGGGCTAAGTCCCTTCACCTTCGGGCACAAGGGATACTACCGCAGCACGGCCTTCTGCGATCCGATTCACGAACTGGTCGTCGTCATGACGCGCGTCGATCCTCCCTCGGGTAAGAAGTACGACGAGCATCACCCGCGATTCCTGCACGCGCTCGTGGATTCGTTGACCGACTTGCTCCCCGCGTTTCCCGAATCGCTGGCAATGGTCGGTCGCGAGGTGACCGCGGGGACGGATCGCTTTACGCTGGAAGCCACGGTCGAGAACCCAGGGGCCAGGGAGGCCGTCCTCGAATATCGCTACGAAACGCAGGGAACCCCCTGGCGACTCGAGCCCTCGACCGCCCGGATCCTGCTGCCCGCGGGCGCGCGCGTGGCCATTCGCGTCGAAGCGATCCTCGAGGCGGGAGAGATCTCGCCGCTGCCGAAGCTATGGGGCGCTATCTATCCGGCCGATCGCCCCGTGCCCCCCGGCCAGCAGATCGAGTACTGGGTTCGGCCCCTCATTCGCCGCGGGGTGGTAGCCGCCTATCTTGAGCAGGCCCCGAAAGACGGAGTCCTGCCGGGCCAGCCAATCGATCTGCTCGAAACGCATGGTCGCAAACCGCCCGAACTCCCCACGACGTTCCAGATCGCCCGCGACGAGAAGCACCTCTACCTCACAGTGATCGCGACGGAGAGCCTGCCCCCTCAAATCACTGCGCCGCCGCGCGACGACGCGGCAATTCGCACCGGCGAGCATGTGGAACTGGTGCTGCAGCCGACCGCGGACCCAAAGTCCCTCCGGCGCTTCGCCGTTCAGCGGAGCGGGGCGCAGTACGACGCGCTGGCGGGCGACGTGACCTGGAACGCGGACTGGAAATCGACGGTACGCCCCATCGAGGGAGGTTTTGTCGTCCAGTTTGCCATTCCGTTTGTGGCCCTTGCCGAACGGAGCCCTGGGCCGGCCGACACCTGGCTGCTCAACTTGCAGCGCGGCCGGGGAAACCGTCCGCCGAAGTGGGAGCGCTATGCTCAATGGGTCATGAACTACGCCCAGTTCGACAGTGTCCAGCATCTCGGCAAACTGGAGTTCGGTAAGAGCCCTAGATAGCTTTCGGTCCTTGTCCGGTGTTTCGCCCCGTCGGAACCGACCGGGTTGTTAAATCCCGCGGGTCTGTTAATCAGAGACAGAAGTCGCTGTCTACCAGCTACTTGCATAGGTTGCGATTTCGAAGATTCTCGCCGACCTGACGCTCGACTGCCAGTCGGCGGCGGCCGAGAATGAACGATTTTGGAGCGACCGTGTCCATCCAAGCCTGGCAGATCATGCTGGTCTCAATTGCCGGCTGGATCAACAAGCAACAGCAACAGGTCAGGACCTGAACAAGAGCCATGGGTGCCGCCTCCAGGTGAGACGGACGATTCTCATGCTCGATGGATCCGTAGGCAATCCCGCGTGAACGCCCATTCACTGCGCCGAGACTTCGGCGCACACATCGCTTATGCTATGCGTGCGTTGGATCGCGGATGGATTTATTCGGAAGGACAAGGGTCCTTCAGCCAGCCACGCGCGGTCGAGCGTGGAACACCTCGCTGAACGGCGCAGTCGATATCTCGTGTGGTTCGGACAAGGTCCCGGAGCCGGTGGTCGTAGCGGCGTTGGGTGCGAGTTGCGGTGGCCATGCCCTATCATGGTCACCGCCGCTGGCCGATGGCAACCGCCGGTTCAGATCAGCCAAAATGGCGAGAACTCGCGCAGAAAAGTGGTCGTATTCAAGATTGATGGAAGTACGGGCCGCCTGAACGCGGTGGGCGACCGCTCTCGATTCCGATGCCATCCTGCATCCGTTGGCTGCCGTAAGACGGAAGAGACCGCTTGAGACTACCAGAAGGATCAGCACATGCGCCGCCGAGAATTTTTTGGGGCCGGGGCCTCCGTGGCGGCGCTCGCCGCGGGCAGGGCGTCGGGACAAGAGAAAGCCCTTCAAGCGAAACCGGCAGCGCGGCCGCGGCTCTTGTTCACCGAACACAAGGAGATCATCCGGAAACGGGACGCCGCGCTGGATCTGCTGAAGCCCAGCCCGGCGCAGTTGCAGCACGGCCTGGAACTGCACTACCAGTCGTTGGTGTTCGATACTTACGGATTCGCCCCACGCGCAGCCGTCGATAACAAACTGCTCGCAGAAGCGGCCGACGCGGGCGCCTCGGATGCAGAACTGCAAGATCTGCAAGAAGAACTCACCATGACCCGGGCGGCCACTGTCGCTGCTGAGCGGGAAGAAATGGCTGAGGCCCTGGCCTGCGCCGGCGTGACTTGCATCTTCCAGAACGCGGGGGAAGAAGGGCAAGATCCCTTGCGTCTACTGAAGCGACTGGCCCGGTTCACCTATCTCACCGACATGGCCCGCAACGTCCTCCGTCGAGCGGCGCTGCCCGAGGACATCGAGGCGACACATCGGGCGGGCGGACACTGCCTGTATCTGACCGGCAATGGAGTGCCGCTGGCTCAGCAATGGAAGACGTCGGTGGAAGAATTGGGCTACCTACGCGTGTTCCAGCAGCTTGGAATCCGCATGATGCACCTCACGTACAACCGTAGGAACATGCTGGGCGATGGCTGCGCCGAAGTGGCCAATGGCGGGATCAGCGACCTGGGAAGGGCCGCCATCGCCGAGATGAACCGCGTAGGAGTCATTGTCGATGTCGCACACAGCGGCTGGAAAACAAGCTTGGAAACCGCGCGAGCCTCAAAGCGGCCGATGGTCGCCAGTCACACCACGTGCGCTGGCGTGAAGGAGCACATCCGTGCCAAGCCCGACGAAGTGATCCGCGCCATCTGCGACTCGGGCGGGTTGATCGGCATCTGCTTGATCCCCGACTTCCTGGGAGGGGGCGGTGACATCGTCGCATTGCTGGACCATCTGGACTACGCGGTCAAGCGATTCGGCGCCGACCATGTCGGAATCGGCACCGATGTCGCCCATCATTCGCAGTTGACAGTGCAACCCGAGCTCAAGCCTGCGGGGCGCGGACGCCGGCGTGATCGGTTCGAGTCGCTTTGGCCGGCGGGCGCTTTGGGGGGACGCTGGCCGGGGGCCGCGACGCTCGCCTGGACCAACTGGCCGCTCTTTACGGTGGGCATGGTCCAGCGAGGCTATTCCGATGGCGACATCCAGAAGATTCTGGGCGGGAATATGCTGCGCGTGTGTCGCGAAGTGCTAAAGAGCGAATAAGTGCGTAGCGTCGTGTTGCACGCCATCGGAGCGCACCAGTTACTTCGAAGAGCCCAGCTTCTGTCGAACGGTCTCGATGAAGTCGCGAGTGCTTGGAGCCAGATCAACTCCCCGCCGGCAGACAAAACGAATCAAGACGCTGCCAAAATGTCGCGACATGTTTCGCTCGTGGAAACCCTGCTGAGGAGAGCACCTGGGCAAGCGGCCTGTCATCCCAATGCCGTAGCCCAGAGCGACATAGCGGCGAATCGCCGCGGCATACTTGGCTTCGACTCGGCGAGGTTGCGTGCGGAAGACGCCCAACTCGTTCAAGGCAAGATTGATGGCCGGGTTTTGAAAGGAATCCGGTGTATTGACGACGGGATATTTCAGCAGGTCCGCCGGGACCACCGTCCGCTTCGAGGCTAAGGGGTGATCGTCGCGGGTGATCAGGAAGATATCGAGCGTGTAGGCGGGTGAGTACTCCAGCCGCGGGTTGTCCTGATCCGACAGGCGCGCCGTAAGCCCCAAATCGGCCCGCCCCGTTTCCACGGACAGGCTGATCTCATCGCTCGAAACCTCAGAAAGCGTCAACTGGACGCGCGGACACAGCGCTTCATACTCCGCGACGCATTCCGGCAGGTCCTCGACCAGGATTCGCGGACTGCTGGCCACCGTCAGCCGCGTCGCGGTCACACTGAGCCGTTCATGAAACTGGCGCTTGATCGAACCGATCGAAGCCACGGCCGGCTGCGCCATTTCGGCCAGCAGTTTTCCGCCTGCGGTCAGGCGGCATCCACGGCCGAAGGGCTCGAAGAGTTGCGTACCAAGTTCCCGTTCGAGCGCGTGGACTTGCTTCCAGACCGTGGGGTGGGCCACATCCAGGAACTGGGCCGCCGCGGTAAAACTGCCCAGCCGGGCAGTCTCGCAAAAGCTCCGCAGTTGCTGAAACGTGATGGCCTTGTAAGCGCGCCCCGTGGAGGCCATAGCAATTCCTGAATGCGTCGCGATTAGAGTAAGGCTATACGCGGGCCCTCGAGCCTGCATTCAGTATAATCTTGCAACCTACCCAACGCACCCGTTCCGCGGACGAACGGCCATCCATCCATCGCTCATGACACTCCCCGCCTACTTCGCGTCCGGTGCGCGAAAGTTCGTGTCGGTCCATGCTTGCAGTAATATCGCTCCGTACTTGCGGCAGCTTGCCGCGTCGGTGGCCTTGCCGGGCGGGGCGAAGGGAATCTCAATCGTGGCTGACATGACGGCCCCCTCCTTGAAGCCAAAATAGCGGGAGTTCTTGGGCGACGTGTCGTCCTCGTCGCGCAGCCAAACCAACGGCCCCCCCGGCGCGTTCTTCGGCAGGCCAGCCTTGATCCCGCGGGCGAACTCGGTGACGTTCTGCAGGTTGTACTGCGGGTGCTGCTTGGCGCCGACAAAATAGATCACCTGGTGGCTGTCCATCAGCAGCGTGGGGCAGTGGAAGTCGACCGCGAACTTGAAATCCAACCGCTTATCCAGTTCCCGAATCGCCTGCACCTCAGGGTAGATGCTCTTTTCGCCGTAGTCCCGATTGTGGTCGTGAGGCTTGCGGTTCTTCCCCTGGTCGCCATCCTCGACCCCGTCCTTGTCGACGAACGGGACGGCGAACAGGACGTACTTCTTCCGGAAATGGCTTCCCACCGCGCTGTCGGACATCGCCTCCTGGACGAAGCCCTCCAGCACGTAGCTGGCGATGGTCTCCGCCGCGTGATGACGAGCGGTCATCAAGACAGGTTGGATTCCGGCGCCGGGTTCACCCACTTGCAACAGTTCCACCGCGCGTCCCTTGCGGCTCTTGGTCAACACGGTGCGTCGGAGATGGGGCTTTCCAGCGTTTCGTGCAAGGAAGTCGTCGAATTCCGCCTGCAAATACGGAATCGTCACCGCAAACCGTACCTTGTCCCCCTGCTTTTCGAAATCATAGTAGAAGGCGTTCTCTTCAACGGTCCCTGTTCCCATCCAAGCCCAGGTCTTGCCGAGATCCTTGCTGATCGCCGGACCCTGAAAACCGATCGCGCCATTGACGAAACCCGCCACTTTGGCGGGAAAGACAAACTTCACTCGCCCCGGCCTGGTGACAGCCGCCTCGAAGTACCAATAGAACCACGGGTTGTCGCCGCGCAGGTCGGGGGCTAATTGGACCGAGTCCCCGTCGTTCTGGTCTACCAGGATGTTGCCCCCTGAAAAATCCCCACGGATCGTAACAGCTCCCGGCGGCGAGGCCATGCCGCGATCCGCGAGGCTCATGCAGGCTGTAAGCAAGACCGGGAGCACCAGGGTCAGGCGTGGGCAGGTCATTGGGACCTCCTTGGGATCGGTGGCGGACAAGGGCTACCCGTTAAGTTCCGCCGCGACTCGTTTCGGACAGGGCAACTTTTCTAAGGGTGGTGCAGACTCAAGCTAATGCTCCATGGCTTGGTTTGCCTCTTCAGGAATACTCCTCGCGGGTCGATCGCGCCGGATAATGTAGCTTAACTGAAATTAAACATAACAATATTATAGCACAACTATACACTTCCCGAAGTTGATGGGTTGGCTAGGATGGAAGCATGTTCGACCCGGCCTCATTCCGTGGCACGCGAATAATGCGTCACGAGCAATCGGAGAAAACTTCATGTGCCGCATTCTCAGGACTCGTCTCTCTCTCCGAGTTCGCGAACTGGCCGTATCCCTTGCCCTGGCGATGCTCTTCGCGGGCCTGGCCCCGGCGGCCCCGATCAAGTCACTGTTGCCCGCCGTCGACGACGAGACGCTGCTCCTGTTGCGAGTGAACCCGGCGGGCACGGCCCTGGTGGATGTCTCCGGCGAAACCCCGGTAAACCTTGCCGGTGGCGTCATCGAGGCGGATGCCGACTTTGGGCATGTCGTTCGGTTCGACGATCAGCCGGGTTGTGTGATCTCCGTAAAGCCCGGCGATCGGTGGGATTTCAAGAGCGGCTTTACGTGGGAAGCCTGGTTGAAGGTGAGCAAAGCACGTGTTGGGAGCGAGGGATCACTCTGCGAAAAGCAGGGATCCTTCTCTTTCCGGCTTGGCAAGCAGCTCACGCTCGACAACCGGCAGATGGTGTTTCCGCGCTTGCCCGTGGTCACGGTCGCCAAGAGCCAGATTGGCCACTTTCCCGTCGGAGACGAGACCTTTGGAGGCGCGACTTCGCTTCCCAGCGATCAGTGGGTCCATGTGGCGGTGAGCTACGAACCGGATCGCGCGGCCATTCGCACCTGGATCGACGGAAGCGAAGACCGCGTCCGCTACCTGACCCGCACCGAGTACGGATCGACCCTGCAAGTGGATCCCACGACTCCGCTGCGCTTGTTCGAGGGGTTGACCAACGTGAAAGTGGCCGGCGTGCGGATCTCCAAGATCGCCCGTCCCATCGGTCCGGCCAATCTGCTCGAAGCCTACGTCCATCAGTTGCCCTACCAGAATCGGATCGTGCTGCAATTCACGCACCTGAGTTCCGATCTTCCCTATCCGCTTCAGACCTCGGTCACCTGGGAGGCGCCCGGAGGGGCGTCCACGGTCATCTATCGCGGAACGCTCACGGGTCCGGAGTCAAAGCTCGTCGATCTCGAGCCCAAGGGCTGGAACAACGACTACTACAACATTCATGTCCGTGTAACCGCTCGCCACAAGCAGGTCTATTCCCGCATGATCCGCGTGGCCAACGCACGGGTGACGGCCGACAAGCGAATCCTCGTGCGTCCCGACAAGCGGATCTCCGTCAACGGCAAGACTCTCTTTCCGTTGGTCATGTATCACGTGCAAGTCGAGGATTTCCCGCAGGTCGCCGGTCTCGGTTTTCACTACATCACCCCCCGCGCGCCGCGAAGCCCGTTTCTCGACTTCGGCAGAAAGACCAGCGAGGAGTTCGCGAACATGCAGACGGCCCTGGATGCCGCTAAGCAGGCAGGGGTTCAGTTGATTCTTCCCGCGCGTATCTCGAACCTGGACCCGGTGTTTCGATTCAAGGATCATCCCGCCGTGGGAGGGTGGGCCGTCTACGATGAACCCTGGGGAGTTTCGCTCGACAAGATGGTCGACAGCTTCAATGCGATCAAAATGCTGAACCAGGAGATCCCGATCCTTTGTCCGCAGAACAATCTGACCAGAATGAGCGAGACGAGCGAAGGAGTCGACATCCTGGCGTGCGACCCGTACCCCATTCCGCGCGTCTCGTTGCGGATGGTGGCCGACGCGACGCGCGCCGCCCGGCGGGCGGTCGCCGATCTGAAGCCCGTCTGGACCCTGATCGACCAGTATCAGGCCTCCGATGACGACAAACGTCCAACCCTCGAGGAGCTTCGGTGCATGCTGTACCTGAGCATCGCCGCCGGCGCGGATGGAATCGGAATCTACGCCTGGGATTATCGCCGCGAAGACGCCGAGGGGCGGAAACGCTGGTGCACCAAGAACAGCCCCGCCGATCTCGAGATCCTCGCCACGGCGATCCGGGAGCTCCTGGCCATCGAGAACGTCTTGATCCTTCCCAACGACGATTCGCAAGTCGCCTTCAGCCGGAAGAATCCCGCGGTCCATGTCGCCGTCAAGAAATCGGGCAAGCAAACCTACCTGGTCATTGCCAATGATTCTCGCGGCACCGAGGAGGCAACGGTCGAACTCAAGGGAGTTGGCGACGCGATCGCGACCAACCTTGCCGACAAAGCAAAACTCCCGATTGTCGCCGGCAGGCTCAACCTGGCCTTGCCCCCTTTGGCAGCGGGGGCGTACCGGGTCGATTGAGGTTCGGTCAACATGGCGGCAACCCGGCGACGTCACCCACATCGATCCGACCGCCGCCCTCCCCAGCGCGACGAAACGCCCAACACCTGGAGTCAGCATGAATCCTTCCCGCGACATCCTGGTCTTTGTCCTGACCGCCCTGGCGATGGCCGTGCCGACGCCTGGGGCATGCCAAGAAGCGCCTCCTCCGGCCATTCCAGAAGCGCCGCCGCCGACTCCGCGCAACGATCTCTGCGTCAGCGGGGTGTATCCGCACCTGACCGTCTACGGAATCTATAGCCAGAACGGCGCGCACTACCTTCCCAGCCACCAGGAGTGCGGCATCGGGGCGATCGTTCCCTGGGGCGAGCGGTTGTGGATGGTCAACTATGCGCCGCATCGTCCGCGCGGCAGCGACCACAAGTTGTTTTCGATCTCGCCGGATCTGAAGACGCTCGAGGTTCACCCGGAAAGCGTGGGTGGAACGCCCGCCGGCAGGATGATCCACCAGGAGTCGAAGCAGTTGTTGATCGGCCACTACCTGATCGGCAAGGAAGGCAAGGTGCGCGTCATTGCTCCCCGTGACATGCCGATGCGCGTCACGGCGATCGCGCGGCACCTGACGGATCCGGTCAACCAGGTCTATTACATCGACATGGAAGGGAGCGTCTGGGAAGCGAACGTCCACACTCTGGCCGTGAAGAAACTGTTCCACAAGCCTGTTCCGGGGTGGCATGGCAAAGGAGGCTACACTGGCCAGGGCCGACTGGTCCTGTCGAACAACGGCGAACTGGCCGTCGGCGACTACAAGGACGTGCTCGTCGGCGGCGCCGCGGCGAACAACGACGAGGCAGGCGTTCTGGCGGAATGGGATGGAAAGGATTGGCGTATCGTCGAACGGCGGCAGTTCACCGACGTCACAGGGCCCTCCGGCATCGCGGGGGGCGGCAACGACAGCGACCCGATCTGGGCCATTGGTTGGGATCGCCGAAGCCTGCGGCTCAAACTGCTGGAAGACGGGAAGTGGCACACGTATCTGCTCCCCAAAGCGTCGCTGTGCAACAACGCGCGGCACGGCTGGTATACCGAGTGGCCGCGCATCCGCGAGATCACCGATGGCCAGTGGATGATGGATATGCACGGCATGTTCTTCGATTTCCCCAAGACATTCTCCACGCGCAACTCGGCCGGCCTGACCCCGATCGCCAGCCATCTGCGATACGTCCCGGACTTCTGCGGCTGGAACGGCCGCCTGGTGCTGGCCACCGACGAAACCAGCATCCAAGGCAACAAGCTGGCCGGTCAGCCGCAAACCAATCTGTGGTTCGGCAGCTACGCCGACCTGAAAGGCTGGGGCCCGGCCAGCGGCTTCGGCGGCCCCTGGGTCGAAGACCAGGTGGCGGCCAACACCTGGTCGGAACCATTCTTGGTGGCCGGCTTCGATCGCCGGATGGTGCATCTGGCAACCGGCCGCAATGCATCGGTCGAACCGCCACAGGGGGACGCGGAACCCGTCGTGTTCACCCTTCAGACGGATGCCAAAGGCAACGGCCAGTGGGTCGATCACTCCCGCGTCGTGGTGCCTGCCCGCGGGTACGTCGGCAAGTTGCTGCCCGAGGATTTTCAGGCCGCCTGGCTGCGCGTGAAGACCGACCGCGATTGCATTGCGACCGCCTTCCTGCATCAAACAACCAGCCGCTACGCCGATGGCAGCCATCCGGCCAACGCCGCCCTGTTCGCCGGACTGGCCGCGGCTGACGCCAAAGATGCCTTGCCGGCCATGCTGTACCCGGCCAAGCAGAACCGCGATCTGCGCGTGATGGCCAGCCAGGGGCGCGGTTTCAGATTCACGAAGGCCGGATTCGAGTTTCAGCCGGACGAACCGGACGAGACGCTCGCCAGGCTGTTGGAGGTCAAGCCGGAGTTCGAGGTTGACGCGGCATCGGTCATCCTCAGGCATCGCGGACAGCAAATCCGCCTGCCCAAGGGTCCCTCGGCGTTCGACAAACCGTTCGCGAACGGCTGGCCGCGCGGCACCCGCGAGGTGGAGTCCGAGCGCCACCTGGCCAACATCCACGGCACCTTCTACGAGGTCCCCTTGCTCACCAACGGTGACCCACCGGAGTTTCACCTGCTGCGCCCCGTCGCGAGCCATGCCAAACAGATCACCGATTTCTGTTCCTGGAACGGCCTATTGGTCCTGGCCGGTGTACGTGCCGACGCGGCCAACGACGCCCATGTCTTCTCGAGCCCCAAGCATGGCATTGGCCTCTGGTTCGGCGGTGTCGACGACCTTTGGAAGCTGGGTAAGCCTGTCGGCCACGGCGGCCCCTGGAAGGACACGCCCGTCAAAGCCGGCAAGCCCTCTGACCCTTACCTGATGACGGGATACGACAAGAAAACTCTGACGCTTGTGAGCGGTGTGGATGCTGCCATCACGATCGAGTTCGACTTCGATCACTTGAGCGGCTGGCACCCCTACCAGACGGTCCAGCTAAGGGCGGGACAGGCCTTCTCGCATGAATTCCCCGCCGGCTTCAGCGCGCACTGGGTTCGCTTTACCGCGGACCGCGCATGCACAGCGACCGCGCAGCTAGCCTACGAATAACGGCCTTCGTTCGACGCCCGCTACGCCGGTGGGACCATGTTCAGCGAGGCCTTCTGCGCAGCTGTGTGTCACAACATTTAGCACTTTTCTGCGCGAGTTCTCGCCATTTTTGGCTGATCTGAACCGGCGGTTGCCATCGGCCAGCGGCGGTGACCATGATAGGGCATGGCCACCGCAAGTCGCACCCAACGCCGCTACGACCATCGTCTCCGGGATCTTGTCCGAACTACACGAGATATCGACTGCGCCATTCAGCGAGGCGTCCCACGCTCGACGGCGCGTAGTTGGCTGGCAGAGCCAGCTACCGAGGTCGTTACCGTCGATGCCTTGAATATGGACACGATTCGCCTGCAACAGGAAGTCATTCGGCTGCGTAGACGCGCTCAGAAGCTGTCGGCACTGCTGCGAGTCTTGCTGGTCGTCTTCAGGATGTCTGGCTACTCACTGAACCAGGCTCGATTGCCGGAGGGCAGCGACAAGCGGTCGCTACTGCGGGCCATCGACCGGTCGTGTTCGGCGCTGCCACTGCGGTCTGTGCTGCGTATCGTTCGATTGTCGCCATCGCGCTATCACGCCTGGAGCCGGCAGGAAGGATGTGCCCTGGATGACCAGTCGTCCTGCCCACGTTCCTCACCACAGCAACTCACGGCTTCTGAAGTCAGCGCGATCCACGAGCTGGTCACGTCCGAGGAGTACCGACACGTGCCGACCGGGACACTGGCGCGGCTGGCACAGCGAATCGGCAAGGTGTTTGCTTCGGCTAGCACATGGTACCGGCTGGTGCGGGAACACCGGTGGCGACGACCCAGGCAACGAGTCCATCCCGATGCGCCGAAGGTTGGGATTCGCGCCGCGCGGCCCAATGAGATCTGGCACGTCGACACCTCGGTGGTCCGCTTGCTCGATGGGAGTCGAGTCTACCTGCACGCCGTGATTGACAACTTCTCACGCCGCATCCTGGCCTGGAAAGTTGCTCAGGCCTTCAACCCGGTCGCCACCGTGGAGATCCTGTTAACCGCCGCGAAAGGCTTGGTCGATGGCAAACCCATGCTGTTCGTCGATGGCGGCGTCGAGAACTTCAACGAAGCGGTTGACAAGCTCATCGGATCAGGACTGCTGACTCGTGTCCTGGCCCAAACCGAGATCACGTTCTCCAATTCGATGATCGAATCCTGGTGGCGCGTGCTCAAGCACCAGTGGCTATTCCTGAACACGCTCGAAACCGTCCGGACCGTTGAGAAGCTCGTGGCGTTCTACGTGGAGGAGCACAATACGCGTCTTCCGCATTCGGCGTTCCGCGGGCAAACGCCGGACGAAATGTACTTTGGTAAGGGACTTGCACCCTCAAGCTCTGAAACATGCTCGGCACACACGCCAAACGCCGGGAGAAAAGATCTCCCGGCGTTCGCGTAAACCGCTGGGGTGCGAGTTTCGCACCCCGCAAAAACGCTCCCTGTGCCGTACCCTCTTCGTGAACGTTCTCTTTGGTCTCAATAAGCAAAAGTCGTTGACCGTCATGAACTTGGCGATTTGAAGTCCCGTTCGGTCGCCCCTGAGCGAAACCGACGGTCTACGAACTTTGAGGCTGGAATTGCCTCAGAAGGAGAAAAGGAGAGCGCTCTCTTTGAAGCCGCGGCGCACTCTTTGCCGCCTGAAGCGGCCTATCGGCGGCACCGTGCGAGCGCCGAGGCGGGTTGGCACCCCACCCTCCAGCCCGTTATCCAGAGCCGCTCCGCCGGCGGACATCGTCCGCTCCAGGGACATCGTCTGTCGCAATCGGCTGAGCGGTTTCCTGAAAAGTTACCTCGAGAAAGCCGCTTAAAACAGCCTTCCTCTGTTCGGACAAAGTCCGAACAGGAAGGTCAGGAGGTTGTGACAAACCCGCAGCGCCGGAAAACTTCCTTGGCCGGTTTGTCCCTTAAGAAGGTCATCAGCACCGTCGATTCTTCCGAGCGTGGTCCGCCTGAGATGATGGCCGCCGTGTAGTCGACGCGGGCTCGCTTCGAATCCGCACGAAACAGGATGCGGCATCCGCTGGCGTCCGCCGTATCGCTCGAAAAGGCCAGCCCCACATCGGCCTGGCCAGAGTGCATCGCAGCGATCACGGCCCGGGAATTATTGACGTGCACGACTCGCGGAAGCAACAGCTCATACACGCCCTGCTCTTGCAGGTACGCCTGCGTGATCTTCCCCAGCGGAGAGACTGGCTCAGCCAGCGCCACACGCGTGACGCGCGGGCTCAGCAAGTCGGCCGGCCGGCGGATTCGCAGTCCCTTCTCGTCCGTCGCGAGCACAGTAAGGGAGTTTGAGGCCAACTTCTTGCGCGACTTGGGAGCGATCAGCCCGGCGGCCTCCAGTCGGTCGAGATGGACGGCATCTGCAGTCACGAACAGATTGGCGGGGGAACCGGCCTGAATATAGTCGGCCAGTTCGTTCGAGGCCCCAAAGACCGCCCGCACCGGCACCTGCGGCTGGAGCAGTGCGTACTCGGTCAGCAGTTGGCCCAGCACCTCCTGCAGGCTGATCGCGGCCGCCAGATGAACGCAATGGGCGGCATCGCTCGGCACGTTCAAGATCCGTGGCAGCACCTGGGCGGCATTGCTGCGCAGTTCGGTCTGCAGGCTCAGAAACGTGGCCACGGCCGCCCGTCCGCGCGCGGTCAGCCGCGCACCTCCTCCCGCCTTGCCCCCCACGGCCGCTTCGACCAGCGTTTCGCCGGCCGCCTGATTCACGGCTTGAACGAGCAGCCAGGCCCGCCGATAGGACATCTCCAAGTCGCGCGCCGCCGCGCTGATGCTATGGGTGCGATCGATGGCCGAGAGGAGTTCGGCCCGCCCTTTGCCCAGGATCGCCTGGCCCTGGCGCTCGATCCAGATCCGCAGCCCCACAGCCCAATCGTTTCCCCAGACGGGCTCGCTCACGTGGTTTCCTTCGCACTGGCGGGCATTGATGACAGCAGTTCCAGGGCCTGAGCCGGCGTGCCCGTGCGAATCACGCGTCCGTGCTCCAGCACCACCACCCAGCCAGCCAGGCGTCGCAACTCGGCAGGGTCATGCGTGACGTAGATCGTGGGGATGTTCCACACCGCCTGGGCGCGCTCCAAGTAGGTGAAGATGCGATCCTTCAGGGACTGGTCGAGCGAGGCCAGCGGTTCGTCCATCAGCAGCAGTTCGGGCCCGGCCAGCATCGCTCGCCCCAATGCGACCCGTTGCCGCTGTCCGCCCGAGAGCGTGTGCGGCGCCCGATCGACCAGCGGGCCCAGTTCCAGCACCTCGACCAGGCGGTCGAAGTCGACTTCGCGCGCCCCTGGTCGCCGCCGGCGCTGACCGTACTGCAGGTTCCCACAAACCGAGAGATGCGGAAAGAGCAGGTGATCCTGAAAGACATAGCCAATGCGGCGTTCCTCAGGCGGAAGATGGATGCGGTCCTCTGCCGAGTACAGCACGCGCCCGGCGACCGCGATCCGACCGCGGTCCGCACGTCGCAGTCCGGCGGCCAGCGATAGCACGCTGGTCTTGCCGCTACCCGAGGGTCCAAACAATGCGGTCACGGCCGCATCGCTTTGAAAGGCGACATCGAGTTCGAAACCCGAGGGGTAACGGAGCCCGGCTTCGAACTCAAGCAGACTCATGTCTCCGTCCTCGAACCGACAGGAACTCGCTGACCGCCAAGGCCGCAACCGCCACCACCAGCGAGGCAAGCACCACGCGCCACATTCGCTCGTCGTTGGCGTCGCTGGGCTGGTTGTAGAGCATATAAATCTGAATGGCCATGGTGCGGGTCTCTTCGCGAATGCCGGCGAACAGCAGCGTCGCCCCGAACTCCCCCAATCCGCGGGCGAAGGCCAGCAGGCAGCCGGCCGCCACTCCCGCCCGAGCCAGGGGAAGGCTGACCGTCCAGAAGGCGTCCCACGGCCCTGCCCCCAACGATCGCGCTGCTTGATACAGCCGCGGATCGCTGGCCTCGAACGCCAGTCGCATCGAGCGGACCAGCAGCGGAAAGCCCATCACCGCCACGGCGATCACGGCCGCCTGCCAGGTCAGGGCGATCTCCCAGCCGAACCAGGCATAAAGGTACGCGCCGATCCAGCCGCGCCGACCAAGTGCGTACAGCAGCAGCAGCCCCGTGACGACGGGAGGGAGCACCAGCGGCAGGTTCACCAGCAGTTCGACCGCCGTCTTGCCGCGAAACGAACGGGTGGCCAGCATCCAGGCCACACCCATTCCGATTGGCAGCGAGAGGGCCACCGCCAACAGCGAGATGCGAACGCTCAGCCAGACCGAATGCCAGTCTTCAGGGGCCAGTCCCAGGAAAGAGTCCATCGTTACTTCGCGATCCCGAACTGCGCCTTGCGAAAGATATCGGCCGCCTTGTCGCTCAGCAGGTACTCATAGAGCTTGACCGCCGCAGGGTTCTTTTTCTCGCGCTCGATCAAGACCAGCGGATACTCAATCGGGGCATGGAGTGCAGGCGGAATCTCGAGCGCGACCCGGACTTTCGACTGCCCCACCGCATCGGTGTGGTACACGATGCCGGCATCCACTTCCCCCCGGGCCACGTATTGCAGCGTGGCCCGCACATCGACGCCGCCGATGATCTTATCCTTCAAGCTGTCGAGGAGCTTTTCCTTGGCCAGCGCCTGCCGGGCGTATTCGCCGGCCGGGACTTTGGCTTCGGCCAGCGCCACCCGTTTCACTTGGGTCAGATCCGCCAGGGTCTTGATCTCGGCAGTGCTGTCGTCGGGGACGATGACCACCAAGCGGTTGGTAAGCAGGTTCTTTCGCCGCGCCGCCAGCTTTTTCTCGGCCAGGAAATCGGCCGACGCCTGATCGGCCGACAGAAAGAGATCGGCCTTGGCCCCTTGCTCGATCTGGCGCGCCAGGCCCGAGGAAGGCCCCGGAACGACCTCAACCTTCACGCCGGTCTCTTTCTCGAACGCCTTGGCGATCTCAGCCGCCGCATCGCGAGTGCTTGCCGCCGTGTAGAGCGCGACGCTGGCGGTCGGTTCCTGAGCCTGAAGCGCTTCCAGAGAGAGCGACCACACGCAGAACAACAGGGTCAGTCGTGCAAAGGACACGGGGGAACCTCCCAAGGGACAGAAACGCGAGGCGATTGACTTACGTTATATCCCCAAGTATACAGCGATGGAATCGTTATATCGTACTAGACATAGCGATGCGGTTTTACAGCCCAACCGAAGGCAGTTTTGCGAGCGGGACCTCATGAATGGCAACGGGAAGAAGAGACGATTTCGCTGCGTGACGCCCGTCCTGGCGGTGCTGTTCTCGAACCTCATGCTGGCCTCAAATGTGTCGGCCGACATGATCACACTGCTCCCCAGCAAGGACAACACGCTTATCCAGACAACCAATCCCGCGGCACAACTCAGCAACGGCCTGGGAGACATTTTTGTCGGCCGCACGAATCAGGACGGGCAAGGTCCGGCCACCATCAGCATTCGCCGGGGACTCCTTGCCTTCGACATCGCGGGCAACATCCCTTCCGGCGCGACGATCACCAGTGTTTCGCTGATCCTGCGCGACGTGATGGGATTGAACGGAGACCACATCGTCGGCTTGCATCGCGTGCTTCAGGACTGGGGTGAGGGGACCTCATTCCAAAACGGAGGCATGGGGGCCACGGCTACGAACGGCGACGCGACGTGGCTGTACCGCTTTTACAACTCGGCCAATCCGGGGAGCAGCCTAGCCTGGACAACTGCCGGAGGCGACTTCGACCCGACCGCCAGCGCCGGTGCGTTGATCTCCGATGACTTGGGCGGGGGCCAGCTTTTTACCTGGTCATCGACCGGCAATCCGCAGTTCCTGACCGAAGTGCAGAACATGCTCGACGACCCCAGCAGCAACTTCGGCTGGCTGCTGCTGGGGGATGAACTGGCGGGGCAGACAGCCAAGCGGCTGAACGGCGGAGAGTCGCTCGCCTTCCCCAATCAGCCTCCAGTGCTGGTGATTGAGTTCACAGTCGCGGCCGTGCCCGAGCCATCCACCTGGTTGCTGCTGACCTCGGTTGCCGTAGCAGTTGGCCTAGTGCGGGCCAAGCGTCGCACGGCCTGAAACGAACATCCAAGGTCACGGCCATGGCGCATCACATCTACGGCCCGAGCATCGCCCGATCGAATCGCGGCTTCACGCTAGTGGAACTGCTTGTTGTCATCGCGATACTAGGCTTGCTGGTCGCAATGCTGATGCCAGCCGTTCAAGCCGGACGAAAGGCCGCGCAGCGGGCGCAGTGCGCCAGTCAACTGCGTCAACTTGGCATCGCCGCCACCAATCATCTGGGTGCCAAGCGGCACTACCCGCCGGGCGTTCAACAGTGGTACTTCAACTCGGCCGTCTCGCATCGCGGCATTCCGCTGTTTGCGTTCCTACTCCCCTACATCGAGCAATCGCAGGTCCTGGTGAACTGGGACTACAGCGATCCGATGAACAACGCCAATCAAGGGGACCGCTCGAAGACGGCGGTGATGATGCCACTGTTCCTCTGCCCCGCCGATCAGATCCCCAAGAATCCGATCACCGTCTCTGGACGTAACTGGGTTTATGCCCTGGGAAGCTATGGAGGCAACGGCGGCACTCGTTCGTACTTCCCCATGCAGTCCACGGCCGATGGCATGTTCCACACCACGCACGAAGCTTCCGAGCCCGTGAACTGGCAGTCCCCTGTCCGGCCCGAGGAGGTTCACGACGGAACTAGCAATACGCTGCTGTTTGGAGAGCGATCTCATCGCGACCTGAACTACGAAACGTGCAACGTCGGTGGGTTGGGAGAGCCGCTGCACGAGTGGGGGTGGTGGGGCGCGTCGACCAGCCGCAAAATGATCGGACATGTCACAATGAGCGCAGTCGCGCCGATCGACTATCGTCTCCCTTTCGCCCATGACTCTCGCAGCGGCCAGACTCCGCCGGCCGATAGCTTTACGGATTTCGCGCACTACTTCGACATGCGCATCAGCAGCTACGGAAGCGAGCATGGCGGCGGCGCGAATTTCTGCTTCGCAGATGGCAGCACGCGGTTCCTGGCCGCCGCGACCGATATGACTGTGCTACGCCAGATCAGCACCCGAGCGGGCGCAGAAGTTTGTGTTGTACCGTAATCTCTTGAGGAGCTTGCCATGACCGGCCGATGCCTCGTCCTTGCGGTGGCCATGTTTGCCTGCCAGAGCAATCCCCTTCCCCCCATCGAAGCTCGCAAGCAAGTGGGCAAAGAAATCACGGTCGAGATGGAGGTCCAGTCGGCCAAAGACCGGCTTGAGAAACGGGGAGAGATCTACCTCGACGCCGAACAAGACTTTAAACACGAGAAAACTTTTGCGGTGGTCATCACCAAGGCCGGCGTCGAGTCGCTCAAGAAGTCCGGCATCGACGATCCCGTCGCACATTTCAAGATGGAGCTTATTCGCGCTAAGGGAGTCGTTAAGTTGGTACAAGACGTGCCGCGCATCGAGATCGACGATGCCCAGCAGATCCGTCGTGTGACCAAGGAGGAGAGGCCATGACTATTCGCATTGGTCGGGCCCTTGCGCTGCTGATCGGCTTCGCCGGCTTTGCGGGATGCCAGCCCGCATCCCCCGCCCACAAACCCACGTCGCAAGATGCGGCGACTGGAAGTGTTCTGCCTGTGCGCTGTGCCGTGATCGGCGGCATCACCATGACGGGCCTATGGCCCGCGCTGGCTGAACGCTTCAAAGATGAGACCGGCATCGAGGCCGTGGTCGCAGTAACGGGCAACAAAGACATCATCGCCCCGGCCTTCATTGCGGGCGAGATCGACCTGATCGTCATGCACTCCAGCGACACGATTATCAACTTGGTCGCCGACGGCTATGCCAGCGACCCGCAGCCCTGGCTCAAGAACGACCTGGTGATCGTCGGCCCGTCGGAGGATCCGGCCGGCATTCGGGGGCTGACCAACGCAGCCGAAGCGATCCGCCGCATCAGCGACAAGGAGGCCACCTTTGTCGTGCATCACAGCCTGGGGGCGCAGGAAGTGCTGCGCGGCATCATGGCCGACGGCCATGTGACACTCGATCCCGAACGCACCATTATGCGGCTCGATGAACGTCAGGGAATGATTCTGAAATTCACGGCTGAGCAGAAGTCCTACACTTTGGTCGGTCGCATTCCGTTTCTCAGCGGCCGAATGCCGAACGCTGGCCTGGAACTGCTGGTGCGCGACGATCCCCGCCTGCGACGCCCTTACCTGGCGGCGGTCGCCAGTCCGCAGCGACTCCCCGGGGTGCGCGTGGCCTTGGCCCAGCGTCTGGTCGTATTCCTGCGGTCTCCCGCAACGCAAGCCTTCATCGCCGAGTTCGGCCGCGGCAAGTTCGACGACCGCCCGATCTTCTTCCGCATCGACGCCGAGACGAGTGAAGCGGCCCACTAAGGCGAGCTCAAAATACGGGGCATCCGCAGCGTCGGGCGTACCACGGCGGTCGCGATCTTGCGCGAGGCTGGAATCGATCCTGGCCCGACACGTGGCGACGGAAACTGGGACGAGTTTCGCCGCAGCGCGATGGCGACTCCACCCTCACACTTCCTCGCGATGGTGCCAAGATAAGCTCGAATTTATCAATTGCTCGTCGCAAGACTTCGAGATCGCTCTAGAATTACGGGCGGTCTGGCTGTCTTAGGCCCAAATGACGATGCCGAGAGTCCCATGCCGTTTCACGTTCTCTTGGTCGAGGATGACGCTGAAATCGCCGAGTTTGTGGCACAAGGGCTTCGTGAAGAAGGACTACTTGTCACGAGTGCAAGCGATGGTTACGCGGGGAGTGATGCCCTGGAGTCGTCTAGTTGGGACTTGGTTATCCTCGACTGGTGGCTGCCTGGCGCTGACGGGCTGACGCTCTTGAGGCGATTTCGAGAGTCCGGGAGAACTACGCCCGTCTTGTTTTTGACCGCGCGCGACGCGGTGGCTCAGCGGGTCGAAGGCTTGAACGCCGGGGCTGACGACTATTTATGCAAGCCTTTTGCATTCGAAGAGCTGCTCGCGCGGGTACAGGCCCTGCTTCGACGCACGCCCCGCGATCAGGCCGCTTGGCGATTCGATGATTTGGTACTGGACTTGTCCGTCAATCGCGCCGAACGGGCGGGCCACGTTCTGCCGCTTACCACACGCGAGCAGGCGCTACTTCACTACTTCCTCCGTTATCCCAACGAAGTCTTGTCGCGAATGCGGCTGTACGAGCATGTATGGCAGGAGCAGTTCGACGGACTCTCGAACACCTTGGAAGTCCATGTGATGGAACTGCGCCGGAAGATGGAAGCCCACG